>OGLH01000188.1_pt1 | contig 25934 bp, 33 predicted proteins | sample 1572791 | NCBI WGS metagenome assembly OGLH01 (sample SAMEA2581913, study PRJEB24529) | metagenome | biome: Human gut stool | place: China | collected 2011
TGGCTGATATAAGTAAAATAGATATGGAAAGAATCAATGGATTAATTGATAAATTTAATGAAATAACATTAAATTTTACAAATTTATTAAATAATATTGATTCAAAAATTAATTCAATGAAATATGTTGTTGATGCTTCAACCGATGGCAATAGATGGTATCGTAAATGGAATGATGGATTTATTGAACAAGGTGGAAATATTATTATTAATTTAAATAATGCTGGTGAAGGAACAATTAATTTTTTAACTCCATTTAACACTACAAGTTATATTCCAGTTATAACAGTTTATAATTCTTCTGGTAGTTGGATATATGGATGGATTAAATGGGATTCAAGAACTAAAAATAATTTTACTTATTTTTCATCAGGAAGTAAAGCAGGTGATACTTCAAATGGTTCATTTTGGTATGCAAGCGGATATTAATTAATTTGACCAAGAGCAACAATAATTGATAACGCATATGCAATAGCGTGTGATTTTTTATACATATATCCTGAATCTTCTTTTAACCATATTCTATCATTAATAGATTCCCAATCATTTTTAATAACTTCATCAATTAAATATTTTTTTGCAGGTCTAATGATAGCAATAAACATTGCTAATTTTTCAATAGAATTAATTTTCGGTAATTGATTTAATAAAGTAAAATAATTATTAATATGCGGTAATTGTTCAACAATTTCTTTTTTATATAATAAATTCCAATTTGGTTCATTATTAATAATATTTAAAATTTGTTGACGAGAAGTAAATTTATCATAAACAGTATTATGAAGAAAATCTAATTTAATATATCCTAAATCTTCTTCAGCGTGCTTATAATCTATTGAAGCTAAACCTGTTAATCTATCATATGGTATATTACAAAAATAAATTCCCACTCCGTGCGGATTAATTCCTTTATCATTTATTTTAGATGCAGGAATGTGATGCAATTTATTTAAAATTGCATCACGTGTTGTTTGACCCATATCAATATCAAGGTCAGGGAGATTATATTTTTTTATTTCTTCCATTTTATATCTAATATTCCTTTATAAACTAAATATAAAAATAAAATTGGTAAAGTAATTGGAGAAAAATAAAAATATATTTTTGCTAGATTTTCATTATTAAATGCAAACCAAGCACAAAAATCTTCTGGACTTATATCTAATATTAAAAATGCCATTACTGGATAAGATATTAATACATATAATGTCATTGAAATTATAAAACTTAATAAAGCATACATTATAATAAACTCTCCAAAAAAAATTCAAGCTGATTTAATTCTTCTTTTGTTACAACAATATCAATTTTATTTTTATAATCAAAATTCTTTTTTTTAATATATTTAAAACTAATATGTCCATAATATAATGCCATATATAAATCATATGGTGCAATAGTTTCAAGAGTTTCATTTTTATTATCTAAAAATTGTTGACTACGAAAAATAGCTTCATCATCATTTTCTAACTTTAAATATTCAAATAAAAAACTATGATAAGTCCGACTTTTTATCCAATCTTTAATTGAAACATTATTTTTTACTACCCATTGAATATATAAATGAGGAGAAAAAGCATTTATTTCTGATAACCAATCAGATAAATTCACGAAATCTTTATAAAAAGAAGATTTAATAAACCCCATTTTTTGTTCTTCAGGATTTTTACTTTTTTTAGTATGTGACCATATTAAAAAATCATTATAATACGAAAATGCTGTATGATTAAAATTTACATATCTATTTTTCTTTTCACACATATGTCGTTCATAACCAGAAGTTGTTTTAAATTCTTTATTACAAAATTTACATTTAAGCATTTAAAGTTTCCCAATCAAGTATTTCCCAATCTGTTGCTATCAATTCTTCATTTGTAAATACTTTTAAATATCCATTATTATCAACTGCCGATAAATGACTATCTAAACAAAAATAATCATTTTTTTCCAAAGAAGATTTTCTCTTTATATAACCACGATTATCTTGTTTTGATTTTTCCATAATTTCTTTTAATGTCATTATTTCTCCTAAATTTAATCTATAAATACTTTATATAATAATTTTTAGGAAAAGTCAAGAAATATGTTAAAAGTCGGAAACAAAATACGTTTTGGTCATCAAATTTTTATTGTAGAATGTATTAAAAATAATAATATATTATTAAATAATAATAACATATTAAATTGGTTTTCTTTTGATGATATTAAAAAAAATTGTCAAAAAATTCAATTTAATAAACCTCAAAATTTATCAGAATCTTTTAAAAATCTTAATGAAAATGTTAAAAATTCATTAGTATTTGAAAATGATTATGTAAAAATAATTGCCAGACCAATATTTGAAACAGCATATTCTAACGTATATTATCACGGTTCACCCGTCAATAATATTAATAAATTTAAAACACCAAGTTTTTGGTCTTCAGATATTAATTTTGCTGAACAATATGGAAAATGGGTTTATATTGCCCAATTAGATTTATCCAACTGTTTTGATTTATCAAGCAAGTCACATTATGAATGGCTTGAATCAAAAGTTGGTAAAATTAAATATTATGATGATATGTATAATATTCATTATTATAATTCTTGGATGGATTTTAAAAATGATGATATTAATTTTCTTGATAATTGGGAAATTACAGAACAATATTTAGATATTATTAAAAAAAGTTTTAATTCAGTTTTATTAACTGAAGGCGGAACAAATAATGTTGCAATTTTAGATAATAAACTTATTCATTTAATAAAAAAACAACCAAGAAATTTAGATGAAGGATATGTTAAAAGAAAATCTGAATTTGGTAATACTGGTGTAATGTTTGATAATGATTATATTGAATTTGAACCAGGTATGGCATATATAGATGAAAATAATATTAAATGGATTGTTAAAGCTGTCAATGTAGATAAAGATGGAGACCAATATTGTAGAGTGGAAAGCGAAACTGGTGATACTGATATTATTTCATCATTAATATTAAATATTGATATTTTTGATTTAGATATAAAACATCCTATTTATGATGAGCGTTTTTTCAAAAAAGAAGATATTGCTCATACAAATCAACAAAATAATATCAATGAATCATCTGAAATAGTCATATATACACAAAATAAAATTTATCGTAAAATTTATGAATGTAATAAATTTGATGCAATATCAGATTTTAAAAAAACTTTTAATTATTATAATACTTTAATTCCTCAATATTTAAAAAATAATGGATTTTTAGAAGAAAGTCTTTTTTATGCTACTCAATGGAAAGATGTACAAGGTGATGACGTTTTTTTCACTATTTTAAAAAATCCTACTAAAAAAGAATTTAATGATTTATTAAAAAATTCCAAGAATAAACAATTAAGAGCAATTGTTGGTCCTCATTTTAATGATGATATTTATGTTTGGGATGCATATTACGGAACTCACGATGATATTTTTAGAAGATACATTTATCCAGTTGATAAAAAATTCAGAGATGGTTTTGCTAATGTAATGTTTAGAAAAAATGATTATGATATTTGGGGTTTTACATTTAGTGATTGGTTTAATAAATTAGGATATAATTCAAAAGATAATTCTACAAATACTATTCCAAAAGAAAAATGGGAAGAATTATATGCCGATGACGATTTAGGTTTACTAGATGAATCAAATAATTTAAAATATAATCAAACTATTGTATCAGAAGAAGATAAACAAGAATTTTTACAAATATTAGCTAAACATCGTCAATTAGTTAATTATTATGCATCTAAAGTTGGAAAAAATTATCCAAATCACGATTTAGATAAATTAAAACCTGATATGTTTATTCCATATGTTAAAGGATTTGTGATAGGTAAGCAATCATTAAATCCTAATGAATGGAAAGAATTTAAAAATACACAAGATAAACATTATAAGCAAGCATCTCATCATTCTCAATTTTGGGATAAATCTTGGACACACGATGGTCAAATACCTGATGTTTGTGGCAAAATGCCTGACGATGCAATAATTGAAATGTGTGCTGATTGGTGTGCAATGTCTAAAAAATATGGTAATACTCCATTTGAATGGGCAGATGAAAACATTAATAAATTATGGAAATTTGATAAACATCAAATAAATTTGATTTATAAAACTTTACATAAAATGTGGGACAATTCAATTAATGAATCATCTTGGTATGGAAATGTTAATTGGCAAAATAATATGGATGCATTAGGTAATGTTCCTGCAACAATTGGTCATAATTTATTTGCTACTATGTATCCATTTCAATTTTTAAAACTTTGTCCGAAATATTCATATGGCGATGATGAATGGTTTGATAAACAAATTGATGAAAGAAAACCATATGGTATTCCATTTTTAAAAGTTGATGTTGATGAAAAAAATAAAAAACTTATTGTAACAAATCACGAAGGAAGACATAGAGTTGCTTCTGTTAAAAGGAAAGAACCTAATGTAGATATACCTGTTGCTATTCTTTATAATAAAGATAGATATATTTTACCAGATATTAAAACTTTAAGAAAAGAATGGTTTATTGTTTCACAAGATGGAAATACAGAATTTAAAGTTGGTCAATTTTCATTATATAATGAATTGCCAAAAGAATCAGGATTAAAACTTTATAACATATATAAAGATAAACAAATTAACGAATCAATTTTTTATAAAGGTGATTTTTATGATGATTGGACAGAAGAAAATAAATATTTAACTATTTGGAAAAATCCTTCTGCTGAATGGATAAAAAATTCTTTTTCAAAAACAGCATATGGTGCATTTAGATTTTTTTACAATTCATTTAATAAAACATTATTTATTTGGGATGCTGATGAAGCTGTCCACGGTGTTATTAATAATGATTTTGACGTTGATGGTGATATAGCAGGGACACTATGTGATAATAATGAAGTTTTAATATGGATATATATTTCACCTGATGAAGATTTTGAAGATGCTGTTAGAATAACAAAAGAAAAATTTGGATGGTTCTTAAAACAATTATATGGAAATCTTGATAATATCAAATGGGGTATAAATGATTAAAAAGAGGAGCTTTTGCTCCTCTTTTTTATTCAATCGGAAGTGATGTAACTTTATCTTCCATTCGTGGTTCAAATTCCATTTTTAAAATTCCATCTTCATAAGATGCTTTAACAAATTTTAATTTTCCAGATAATTTCCATTGGCGTTGAAATAATCTTGTTGCAATACCTTTATAAGAATATTTTACATCTTCAATATCTGGTTTATGTTTAGCATTTCCTTCAACAGTTAAAATTGAACTGTCTTCATCAAATTTTATTGAAAGTTCTTCTTTTCTAAATCCTGCACAAGCAACTTCAATAAAAGTATGAGTTAATAACATTTCTGGTTCATCTTTACCAGAAACATCAACATCTTTTGTATAAACATTATATGGTGGAAAAGAATCTTTAATACCACGTTCTGTAAGATTTAAATCAAATTTAGATAAATCGTTAAAAAGTTCGTTAAAACCAATAAAAGAATTTTTATTATCAAAAATATCATCAAATAATGATACTAAATTATTTTTAGTCATTTTTATCTCCTTAAAAAGCAAGTTAAATTCTTGTAAGAAACCCAATAAGGCATCTCTTACAAGAATTATTTATTGCATATTTTTAAGAATTTTTCAAATTAAATTTTAAATAACTTATCATTGCATCACGATAAAGTTTACCAAATTTTTCACCTTTTTGTTTACTTAAATCTTCTTGTGTTTTTTCTGGTAAATCTTTTAAAGTAATACCATACATAATATTAAAAATTTTTTTCATTACATATGTAATATCATCAGCTTCTTTTGTATCATTCCACGCTGTTTGTTCATTTTCACCTGTCCAATCAGCATAAAAACCTTCAATAAACATTTGTAAAGTTTCAATATTTTTAAAATTATTAGAAAGTTCTTTAATCATATCATATTGCTTTTTAACATTCATTTCAGGAAAACGAGCCATACGCATATGATTTTTACAAAATGTTTTTGCATTTTCACGATAATTATTAGGAACTTTTAATCTATCACAAAAAGCATCAATTTCAGCTAACCCTCTTTCATCGTGTCCACTATGTTTTGGCAAAATATCAGCAGGTGTGACACCTTTACCAAAATCGTGACATAATACAATGAATTTTGTTAAAGAATTTTCATTTTGAACTCGTGTTAATGCAATCATTGTATGTTTACCTGAATTTCCCGATGGATGATATTTAAGTTGTTCGGGAGTATCAAATAATCTATTAACTTCAGGCATTAAAAGTTTTAATGCTCCACATTTTCTTAAATTTTCAAAATATTTTTCAGATTGATAAACTATTGCTAATGCTTTTTCAGTTTCTTTCCAAACTCTTTCTGCAGTTAAATGTTCTAGCATACCATCTAAAACCATTTGTTTAAATAATTCCATTGTTTCAGGAGCAATAGAAAAATCTAATTGAGCAGCAAAACGACATCCACGCAATACTCTAAGAGGGTCTTCAATAAAAGTTTCAGGTCTTACTGCACGCAGGATTTTATTTTCTAAATCTTGTTTTCCATTAAAATAATCAATGATTTCACCTGTTTCCATATTCATTGCCATTGCATTAATTGTAAAATCACGTCTTATTAAATCTTCTTCAAGAGTTATATTAGAAGAAAATTCAAATGAAAAATCAGTATGTTTACTACCTGTTTTACGTTCAGTACGAGCAAGAGCATATTCTTCCCCTGTTTTAGGATGAAGGAATACAGGAAAATCTTTACCAACTTGTGTAAAACCAAGTGATAGCATTTCTTCAATAGTTGAACCCACTACAACATAATCTTTATCGTGTGGTTCTTTTCCAAGTAATTTATCTCTAACTGCTCCACCAACTAAATAAGTTTTCATTAATATTACTCCTGTTTAGTAATTCTTATAAATTCAGGATATTGTTCATAAAATCTCCAATAAGCATACATAATAACATCATATGCATTATAAATATCAACTTTTTCTTGTTTTTTAAATTCTATTTCTATTTCAGTTAATTTTTTAAATTTTGATAGTTCATATTCGTCAAATTTAATATCTTCTTTCATTTTGGCTTCATTTATTTCCTGCCATTCTTCTATTTTAACAAGAGTATGAAATTTTGCAAATATTTTTTTATCTTCAACTTTAAAAGTTGCAATATTTTTAGATTTTAAAAAATCTTTATCAAAATATGTTTTCCAATCATTTTTTTGCTTACCTTTTAATTTATCATCAAAAAAATATATATCTCTGGTTTCATCAGGATTAACAACTATGTGAATATAATCATTTTGCAAAGCCATAATATTATTCCTTTTTAATCCATTATATTATTTAATACGTCTAATTTCCAAATATGGATTATATTCATCCATAATTTTTTCAAAAATTTCTAATTTATTTAATTTTTTAATAAAATTTTTAGATTTTTCTTGAATTAAAATTGAATATGGTAATTGCCAATTACAACCATCTTCTAAAATTAACAAATCAAAAATTTTTTCATTATTCATTTTTATTTCTCCAATAAAATTAAAAACTATAATATATTAATATCATAGTTTTTTAATTTGTCAATAGGAAAATTTAATTATTTAAATTTTTCTTCATATTTTTGTAATTTATCAAATGCAGCTTTATATGCATCACGTTTTGAAAAACCAAAACCACCACCAATAACTTCCCATTTACTTTTATAGCAAAATAATATACATTTCCAACCACCTAACGGATATTGAGAATAACTACTTTTTAATTTACCACCACAATTACATTTAGGCATTATTACTCTCCTGTAAAATTTCATTGTATGCATACTCATATGCTTTATTTTTTAAATCATAATATTCTGGCTTAATTATAAAAGAATTATTAGTTTTATATTCTTTATAATCTCTAAAATCTTCATCAAAACCATTGAATATTTTAATATAAAAATCCATTATATGTTTATAAAAACCTTTATTTTTTAAATTTTCAGCATAGTAATAAGGAAAATAAAAAATTGTTGAATTAAGTGTATTAGCATTTAATTCCTTAATATACAATGTTTGTTCATCATTTCCCCCACCCCAATAAGAATATGATATATACATTTTATCATATATTATTTCATATTCATTTTTAAAATATTCGCTTAAATGTTTTATGGATTTTACTTTTAAATCTTTACTTTTTTTAATAAGATTTTGCATAACATTTTTAATTTTATTAACCTTTGCTTCAAAATCTTCAATATTTGAAATTTTGTAATCTCTAACAGCTCTATGGGATATTACACAACCACAAAAATCCAAAATTCCAATAGTTTCTAATGAATGCATCATCAAATGATTAATTTTTATATCACTAATACGTCTACAATTTTCATCATAGACAATTCTCTCTCCTTCATAATTTGTATAAGTATAATTTGGATGTGTTTTAGCAAATTCTATTAAATCATAAATTGTTTTAATATACATAATTTTTCTTTCATAAAATTAAATACTATTTGTATATTAAAACAATAAATTTATTTGTCAAGCATTTTCTTATAATTTTTATTGCCAGAATATTTTTTAATAAAATAATCTATTTTATTTTTTATAATATCATTAAAATTTGTATTATAAAAAATATCTAATAAATGTGTTTTAGCATCAGGATTTTCTTGTTTACTATGGTCAGAAATTCTTATGCTCAAACGCTGACCATTTTTTAAAACAAAATATGTATATTGAGATATAGAACTATCTGATGTTTTCCAATAAATTGTTCCTAAATTATAATTTTTTGAAATCCATTGATAAATTTCTCTATTAAGATTTTTAGCGTGTTGAATAACTAATTCAATAACTTTCTTTTTATATCTATCTGCAACTGTTAAACCATTATCCCATATAGTTTTGTTTGCATTAAAACCATATTTTTTCAATGCATTAATTTGCTTATAAGTATCTAAAGAAGTTTTATTATTTTTTTCAGCTTCTAATAAGAAATCTAATAAAGTATTATGTAAAAGTTCATCTATTTTCATAATAATATTTATAAAAAATAGGTTGGATTACTCAAATCCAACCTATTTAAATTGTCCGACTGCTTCGTCCTTCGGCACTCTGGGATTAGATTGTTGATACCAATACTTTCTCACCCATTCTATGAACGTCAATTTTAATCTCATCTTGTATTATTTGCTTAAAAATTGAAAAATACAAATAATCGTCTGTCAAGTGAACTCAAGCGGTTTATTGCGATTTATAATCATTTCTGATTACATTTATATTTATAATATATAAAAAATCATTTGTCAAGAACTTTTTTTAAAAAAATGTAAAATAAATATTTTTATGAGTTATATATATGTCATAGGCACAGAAAATCAAGTAAAAATAGGTTTTTCAAAAACTCCTGAAAAACGATTAAAACAATTACAAACAGGAAATATGAATAAACTTCAATTATATTATAAAGAAGAAGTACAAGATTCTAAAGTTAGAATAATTGAACATTTAATTCATAGAGATTTAAAAGATAAAAAATCTTGCGGTGAATGGTTTAATATTTCACCGCAAGATGCTATTTCTCATTTACAATTTGCCAAAATTCGTTATGATTCAGATGATGATTTAGAATTTTATTGGAAAAATGGATTAAGAATTATTTAATAATTTCATTTGCTCATCAACAATTTTTTGACAATCATTATATAATTTATTAAAAACAATTAACCATTTTTTTAAAAACATTTTAGATGGTGTATTATCTTCTAATTTTTCATAATCCACATCAAATTTTTCTTTTTTAAGTTTCCACAATGCTTTTAAAAATGTTTTCTTTTCTTTAAGATATTTTTCAGAAAATGTTGATGGTAATTCAGTAACTTTTCTTAAATTATCATTATAAAATTTTTCAGATTTAACAATATTAGAACAATTATCAATAACATCTGCCAACTTAATACAAATTGCTTCAATAGGTGCTTGAAGAATATGCTGTAAATCAACTTTCTTCCTATATGCTCTATTACCCATTTCAGGTGTTGAAACATTTGTTAACCAATAAACTAAATTTCTAACATAAATACCAAATTTTTCTTCAATATCAACAAAAGTTGCATCTGTATCTTCAACAGTATCGTGCAACAAGCAGGCAGAAAATATATTTACTTCTTCCAATCTATCAAACCAACCATAAGTATCAATTGTATTCATATGTTCACACATAATTTGTTGAACATTTATTGGGTGATTAATGTATCGTTCATCTGTCCACTTTCTTCTTTGATTTAGATGCTTAAAATAAGCATATTCAAATGCATTATCATACATATCATCATAAAGCATATCTTTATATTCATTACTCATAATTATATTCCTTTAAAATATCTTTATTTTGATGGATATTTCCAATTAATTTAATATTTTTTATAAGCATATCAATAGCAAATGCGGTATTATATCTTTTATCAATTGTTTTAATTCCTAATGAATTAAATTCTGAAAAGTATTTAATAATACCAATATAATCAGATGTTTCATCTGTCCAATCACTATTATATCGTGTTACACTAACAATATCACCTTCATATAAATCTTTATTATCATCATCAATAATATTACAACCTTGTTCTAAACAAACAAATGTTTTATCATTATGATTATATGTAACTCTTTCATTATAATCATACATATCTTCTTCCACATCATATCCAAAATCAGATACACTTTCGGAATTTAATAAATTATAATATTTAAAGTTTTGTTCAAGTTCATTCCATAATCTATATTTAAATCTATTACTCATTATATTCCTCTAATCTAAAATTTGTTGGATAATAATATGTTGTATGTCCAGATAAAGAAGAATGATAATCTAAACCTTCAATTGTATCTATTTTTAAATCATACACTAGTTTATAATATTGATATGGTTTAGGATTTTTTGGAAGTGTAATATCTAATCCACCATTTGTTTCTCCATTTAATTCATCTACATTAAAAAAATTATCTTCATTTTCAGGAGTTGACATCTTTTTTTGATGAATATATCCAACATATTCTCTAATACTACCGTGTTTATCAATATATCTATTAATCATACATTTATAAATCTGCATTAATTCATTACCTTATTACAATATTCTTCAACAATTTCAGCAGTTTTTTCTGATTCTTCATAAAATCTATCTTCAGAATTAACAATTCCTAACGCCCATAATAATTGAATAAATCTCATATCTGGACATCTCTCAATAAATTCAGCAATTTTTGTAAGAATTTTTTTATTATTTTCATAACGATTCATTTTTATGTTCTTTCTTTTAATGCTTGTTGATATAATCTTTCAGCAATTTTTGCATTTCTATACTTGTCTTTATTTTTATATATAGCATCCAATCGTTCTTGCTTTAAATCATATTCACCTTTTTGTTTTTTTAATAATTCTTCATTAAATTTTTCAACTTCTTCATATTCAAATTTATCTTTCATATAATTCCTTTACTTATGTAGTGAAATATTAAATGTTTCACATAATTTTTTAAAATGTTCTTGTTCATCTTCATTACCACGGAAAAACATCCAAGAACAAGTATGTTCTTTTCTTGTACAAAGTATCATACCAAATTTATCCATTGTGTCATCTACAATTTGAATATTATATTCATTATCTTTAAAATTTAATAAATCAAGTATTTCTTTTTGAGCTTTAAATGGATATGTTTCATCAATAATATTTCCAGTAATTATTGAGTATCTTTTATTAATTACATTTAATAATAAATGACTAATAGAATTTTTAGAACCCTCTAAAACAATCGTTGTTCCAAATCCTTTTCCTTCTTCAGCCCAATTTTTAATATCTTCAAATTTTGAAGAATAATTTGTTACTAATTGTGCTGAAGCGTGAGATGCTTGTGCCATTGCCTTACCTACATTCATTGAAGGCAAATCATTTCTCATAAAAATATATAATATGTTTTTCATTACTACCACCATAAATTACTAATATTTTTTTCAAACCATTCCATAAATTCTTGACGGTTTTCAATATATGCATTTAATGAAGATTTATTTGGATAATTAACAGGAAAATTAACTTCATCAAATTGATATTTAATAATTAATTCTAATTTTTTAATATTTTCTTCTAATTCTTTTTTCCAATTTTCAAAAGAATTTTTTGAATCATCATATGAATTTGTTAATTCAGTAAATCTTTTTAATCTTGGTAATAACCATTCATAAAAAGATAAATCTAAATTCCAAGTTTCCGTATCATCAAATCCCCATTTTTTACGTTGAATAAAATAACGTAATGTTAATTTACACCAATGAGGAAAATTAATCAATTTTGTTATTAATTTTTCAAACATTTAATTTCTTCTTCTACAAATTAAAAATATGATATATTATTATCATAATTTTTAATATTGTCAAGATAATTTATCTATTTTTATATTTTTTATTTTTAAGAGATTGTTTAAATAATTTATTTTGAAGTTTTACTAAACCTATATAACGATAATCAGATGCTAAACCATCAGCAATATTATTATAATAGGCTATTTTTGTCCCATCGTGAACGTGTCCTTTAATTTGAAATAAAGTAACTTTTTTAGATGTTGTTTGTAAGAAATCTTGAATAAAATCTAATGCTTGTTGTTCAAATTCATCTTTACCAGGTGATAATTGATGTATTTTTCGTAATGCATTAGCAGAATCTGAATAAATGATAATATTTTTATCTTTTGTATTATCAACAATTTTATGGTCTTTAATATATTTTATGGCATAAGCTATTGCAATAACTTCTGCCACATTATTATCAGCACATCTATCTGTATAACCACCTATTTGGTGTTCTTTTCCATTATTTAAAATGACCGCACCGACCCCACTCATTCTTGGTTTTAAAGAGTGGCTACCATCGGTGTATATTTCCATAATAGGTCCTTTTATTTATATATAAGTATTTATTTTATATTAGAACCCAAAAAATTTTGAATATCTTTAATTTCTTCTTTAGACATTTTTTGATACTTCATTTGAATTTCTTGAGAAGTTAATCCTTGAAAATATTCTTTAATAGAATTTAAAGTTTTATCATTTAATGTTTTAGAAATTGGAATCCATTGATGTCTATTAAATCCACTTTGTCCAGAAGTACATAATAATTTAAATTGTAAATCTTTATATTTGGATAATTCCCAAAAATACTTATTTACATTATTATTAATAGTTATATTATATTTTTGATGTGACTGTTCATCTGAAACAGTTGACATCCAACGCATTAAAGTATAAGGTTGAATTTCTTTTTTTTGTTCATCAGTTAAAGAATCATAATAATTATAATTTTTTCTATCAATTTGTTTAATTACTTCAAAAATATCATTTTTATATTCTTTTGCCATATTTAATTAACCCTGAAATTTATATAATACACAATTAATATCTGTATTTTTAAATAATTTAGAAATTATTTCATAAACAATATTCCAATCACCACCTGCTAAACCACATCCAATATTATATGGAATAGCAACTGATAAATTTTCTTGAATTGCTTTACGATAGACCGATGCTAAAGACATAGCTAATGCCATATAATGTGTTTGTACTGTTGCACCAATTCCCAATTGACCAAAACAATTAGCAATTATTCTGTCATCAGGTGTTTTAACAAATTGTGTATATCCTAATAATTGAGATGGATTTTCTTTATAATCTTTACATAAATTACTATATTCATTATAAACATTAGGATATAATTTTTTAACTTGTAATGCAATTCCACCACCCATTATTCCTAAACAATTTGTTTGATGACATATTATATCTTCATTACCATCAAAAATATTACCATTAATAATTTTTAACATTTATACTTCTTCCCAATTTTTAATTCCGTAACATTCTAATAAAATTTTTACCCCATCATTCCAGCCTAAATACCAAGTGAATTCATTTAATTCTATATCTTCATCGGTTAAACCAGAATCTTCATAGTCCATTGCCCAAATTGTATTATTATATTCATCAACAAATACAGGAAATGTCATATCATTATCTAATTGTAATTTAACATCTTTTTGATGATTTTTTACCCATTCAAGTTGGTCTTCCATTGCTTTTAATGAATTATATTCTTTACTTAATTTTTTAATTTTTTCAATATCAACCATAAATATTCTCCTTTAATTAAATTTAAAATAATTTAATTAAAAAGTCAATTATTTATTTCCATATTTTAAATAATCATCATACCCTTCATTCCAACCTTCTCGCATACCTTTAATATATTCATCACTTTTATATGACATTTGTTGAATAGTTTTTTCTAAAAATGCTCCATCATTTCCCCCACGACCAATAATATATCCATCATTAATACCATTTAAATAATCTTCATTTGTATCTGGAGTTGGTGGTATTGGAGTTTGTTGAGGTTTTTCTTGCGATTTTAATTTTTCTAAATCAGATACTTTAATATATTTTGCAGGTAATTTATTAACTAAAGTATTAACATTATTAGCCCATTGCATTGCTTGATTATTTGGGTCAACATTTGGTAATTTTGTTTGGTCAAATTTAATATTAAATTCATCTAATGCAGCATTAAATGCCCAAGAACATCCCATTGTAGCCACAGCTTGTAATGTTTCAGGAATTCCTTCTAATGCCTTAGCTGCTTCATCTAATGCTTCAGCAGTAGCAAGCATATCTTCAGCAGTTGGTTTTAAATTTTTAATTTGATTTTTAGCTGCTTCAATTTCTGCTTTAATATCAGGGTCTGGAATTGGAATTTCTTCAACTTTTGTTGTATATAAATCTAAATTAGGAGTTGTTTCTGCATTAAATTGTTCTTTTAAATTTGATAAATCTACTGCTTTAATAGCTGACACATAAGGTTCAATAAATTGATAAGGATTCATATATAAGGCATAAATCATTCCACCTAATGCACCAATTAATCCAAATAAATTTCTTAAAGGTTCGGCTACAACACTAATAACTGGAGCAGAAGCAATTGATTCAACAACACTTCCCATAGTTTCAGCAATAGATGTAACAGATTTAATAGCATTTATTAAATTTGTTAACGGAATTGGTTGTAATGTCATTCCGCCTTTTGTAAATGGCATTAACTTATCAAAAACTGGACCTAATTCTCCAAATATTTTTACCATTTCATTTTGGGCAGCAATCCATTGTGCATATGCTTGACTTTGCAATGATGGAGAATATCTAACCCATAAAGGTTTTTCAGTATCTTCTAAAGAATCATATTCAATTTTATTAATTAATTTAATATCACTATAATCATCTGTATTTAATTCACCACCATTTTCAACAATTGCAGAATCATTTCCATTTGCCATATTTTATCCTTATTTAATTAATCCAGATTTTGTACCATAATTATTAATTGTTAATAATTGATGTCTATTATTTGATGATTTATAACTAACGTGTACCCAACCACTATTCGGGTCACTTGATAAATTAGTTGCAAATTCAAGAATTAATTGGTCAAAATCAATATTATCTCTTATCCATACTGCTAAATCATAATTATTTACACCAAGTATTTCAATATCAGCAGCTTCACCTTTACAATGTTGAGAGGTTAAAGCTCCACCAACAACACTATTCAATGCTGGTCCTCTATAACCACTATTAACTGTTACTTTTCCATAATGTTTATAAATAGGTTCTAAAACATTATTAGCTAATAATTTTAATTTTTCAATAATATCACTTGATGGAGTATTATTAATTCCATATTTTGTTGCAGTTTGTGAAGAACATAAATCTTGTAAAGTAAAATGTTCTGATAACTGCATTGATGGAATTGGTATATTATTTGTTGATGCAGTTGGTAATGGTGTTGTTTCAATTTGATTTGTAATTAATGGTGTGTCCAAATTATAATATTCTGTTGTTTGAACTTTAAAAGAAGTATCTAATACTGGTATAGTATCATTTCTATCGTGACCACCATAAGGTTCAGCAGTTGGAATTCTTGAAACAATTGTTTCTATTGTTTCACCAATTTTACCAATCTGTTCTTGTGCTTCTTCAATTAAAGGATATGGAACATTTGGTTCAGGAGTTAATGGCTGTGGCTGTGGAGCAGGAGTAATACCAGCATTTGTTGCATAAAAAGCTGTACCTTGTAAAGTTCCCGAAAATACACCATTTATTTGAGCTAATGCAGAAATAAATGATTTGATATTACCAATATTAGCATTTATTTCAGGAGCTGAAATTATACTATCAGTATCAATACGAGGTGATGAAATATTCATATTTCCTGCTGATTCAATTGATATATCTCCATCAGTTTTAAAAGTAAAACCTTGTTTCGCTTCCATTTTAATTCTACCATCGGAATGAAAATTTATATCCCCATTTGTATTAGCAGATATACCTTTTTCAGAAAAACAATCAATATAACCATCATCAGATAATTCTAACCAAGCAGTACCATCACGATTAATCATATAGATATTACCAGTATCTAAAATTAAAATTTGTGTACCATTTCGTGTTCTAAGTCTAAATCCAGAATTATATCTATTAGAATTTTCAATATGAGAAGGGTCTAATCCATTTTCATTTTTCAAACCTAAAATATTTTTATCGGTCGTTTCTGTTAACCAATTTAATTTATTATCATCTTCAACCCAACCATCATCAATAACCATAGTATGACCTGTTGGTGAAACATATCCCCAAGACATACTTGGTGATTCTCGTTTTGAACCAGCAGTTGAAATACCTCTTAATCTATCTTTATCTAATCCTTGACGTTGTAATGCATCTATCATTGGTTTATAAGGTGCTTGATATTGTTCTTTACGATATGCTAATGCATCAGAATTAATTTCAGGATTTGATGATTTCATATTCAATTCACATAAAGTTTCGTGTTCATTTGATGTATATGCACCAGGAATACCTGGCAACATAAAATTCATATTTGGGTTAACAGGACAAGAAAACCAATATGGATTTGAATTTTCTCCCGAAATACAAGGATAAAAAATGAATACATAATTACCAATATAAGGCATTGGAAACCAAGAACCAAAACTTATAGGAGCAGATTTATAATTACTTGTTTGATTTGGTGTAACAGGTGTTGTTCCATAAATTGATGATGCATAATATGCTGTTACCCAATTAACAGGATTTTCTTTATCATTATTTGAACTTAAAATCCAAACTTTAATTTCTCCACCACGTAAAATAGAACGTGTATCCATCACTTCTGCCATATAAATACGACTTTTATCAAATGTTCTATCACGTGATTGTTTTTCAGATTGTGTTAAACGTGTATCTAAACGTGCCATAATTAAACCTTCATAAAATTACTATGCATAAATGATGCGTGTATTGAACCTTCAATATGTTGAGTAAATTTACCATTTTCAAAATAACTTGTTACATATAAAACTTGATATATACCTGAAATATCAACGGCTGATTCTAAATCATATAAACCATTTCCCTTCATATCTTGTTCAACAGCTGTTTTCATATCAAACACAAAATATTTTGCATTAGATAAATTCATCATAGTTTTTATATCACCATTAATATTTTTTTCAGAAAATAAATCTAACCAATAAGGGTCTCCTAAAATTTTAATTTTTAATTTAATTAAATTACCAGTATTATAAAGATTAGCAAATCCTGCTTTTGCACAATTATAATCAATTGAACCAGTTTTTGAAGCAGTTGTTGCTTGTCCAAATGGGTCATTCATAACTGTTACATTACGAGAACCTAATAATTTCATTTTTTCTTTACCACTTAAACAATGGTAAATATCATCAACATATAATCTTTTATCTGTTGCTAATTGACGAATATTTTTTAAATTTTTATATGCAGTATGTTCTTCTAATACTTTTTTAAAAGATTCTTGGTCAGATAATTTTTCATTTTCATTTTTTTTAATATCAATTAAATCTTGAATTCGTTGAACATTATCTAACGCAATATTAGTAATTGGTGTATTAATAATTGTATCTGCCAAGTAATTTTGTGAAGAATTTAAATACCATAATTTATCAATTTTTGTATTTAATTCTAATACACTTGTATCTTCTCCATTAAATAAAAATTTATATCTTTTCTTTAAACCATTAGTTATTTTCATATCAGATAAAGAATCTAATTGCATTTGTTGTATAGTTTTATTATATGCATCAATTGCCATAGCATTAGCATTATTACTATTTTGATATGAAAATTGTTTACTTGTTTCAATGAACCATTTTAACCAATAATTTTTTTTAAAAAATACATTCATTGTTAATTTATAAATTTCACGACCTTCACGATTAGCAATTGGTTTAGAATTAAAAATAACTTTTGCAACCCTATCTCTTAATTGTGGAGATAATGAACAAACTTCTTGAAAAATATTTTCTAATAATTGGTTATTATCCATTTTCATTACTAATTGACCTTTATTAGCAGTATCAATATTTTCACCAACTTTATCAAAAATACATTCTTTAAAATTATTATAAGGTGTGTATTGTCTTTCTTTTTCAGGAGTTGTTTGAGGAATAGCAGAACCAATTGGAATATATTTTCCATCATTTGTTGTAGAATACATTACTCCATTATTAACTAATGTTCCATTTTTTGTATTTTTTAAAGTCCAATCATAACCATATACTGAATTAAAATCTTTTTCATTATTAATATGAGTTTGATTATCTTGATATTGTGTTGTATCATTTAAAAATTCTTCTGAAGAATACAATTTAATTGTTACAAAATCTTCCGATGGAAAATATTTTCTTAATTCAGGATGTAAATTAAAATATTGTAAATTAATTTGTTCTTCTAAACTCTTTCTAAAATCTTCAACAGTAATTGCTTTAATTGGAGCAATATTATTTAATAAACTAATATCTTTAGTTACAATTCCCATTGAAGAACCAACCATTTTAATTTGCCAGCTTGTACCAGAATCAACAGTATCTGAATTACAAGATGTAATAATTGTGCTATAAGTAATTATTCCACCAATAGGATTTATTGGTGTATTTTTTGGTGGTTCATACCCTGAAAACCAAATATCTACAAAGAAAGGTTGTTGCATTGGATTTTCATAACCTAATAACTTTGAAATAGCAGTAATTTTATTAAATAATGAACAACCATTTACTTCAATTAAAGACATATCCATATTAATATTAATTGAATTATCTGACCCAATAACTCCAAATGCATTTCGCATTGTTAAGCTATTTAAAGAATAATTTGAACTAACTCCTGTTTCCATAATGATAATTTTTGAACTATCTGGAACATAAACAGAATTTAATCCTTTTTTATTTTGTTCAACAATATAATCGTGTATATCTTGTGGAATCATATACCAACGAATATTATATGTTACATTATCATAAAATTGTAACAAATTAGGCTGATAATTCCATTGTTTTAATTCTTTTTCTACTTGTTCATCATAAAATGCCATTTAATTAACCTTTAAAAATAAGACATAACACGTTCTTTTGTTGGGCAACGAATAATTAAACCTTCTTCAAAATCAAATAATGGGTCAGATATAATTTCTCTATTAAAGTATGAAAAAATCCAACTTAATCTTGCTGTTCCGTACATTGTATAAGCCATTTTACCTGGTTTATGATGATATTCAGATGGAATTAATATAAATAAATCACTTGAATCTTTTGGAATATCAATCGGTTGATAATATCCACGATAAAATTGATTAACAGGAGTATTTGTATATAAACTATATTCACTAAATTCTACCATTTTAAATTCCTTACCAAGTCCAACCAGCTCTATCAAATGTATATTTTGTTGGCATTATTGAAAAACCTGATTTAACTTCATCTGATGCGGTTACATTTGGATTTTCATTCATTTCTTTTTGAATTGCCTGTAAAGAAGTTCTACGTGTTTCAGAACTTAATATTTCTCCTGTTGTTGCATCCTTTGCAACTCTTAGGAAACAACCATTCTGGTCAGGAACTAATATTGTTTGACCACCTTTATAACTATCTAAATACATAACACCCATTTTATAATAATCTAAATCAAAACGTTTTTTATATTTTTGTAAATTTGGTTGAACTTCTAATTCTATATGCATTTGTAATTCAACTGGAAGCCAATTTTTTAAATAAAATCTATCATTTTTATTAACACCAATCGTTGTTGGATTTGTTGTAATATTTGATGTATTTACTGGAATACCATTAATATATCTGGTTTCTGAAGTATTATTCATATTAATTTTATCCCCATATCCAGTATCATAAAAATCACCAGTAATTGCATCTGAATATAATTGATTAATATTTTCAAAAGATGCAAGATTTAAATTTAAACCTAAACCAACATAATCTTGGTCATCTGGTAAAGTATAACTAAAAGATTTTACAACAACAGGTATATTATCTAATAAATTATTCCATCCATTCAAATATAAAATTGGTGGTGGCATACCTGCTGTACTCATTCCATCAACTTTTCCATTTCTACTATTAGCAGCTTCACCAAAATCACATTTTGTAACAGCTCTCATAAACCATATTGCAGATAACATATGACGAGCCATTTCTTTTGAATCCGCAGTAAATACCGCATCTATACTATATGTTGGTGGTGGAGTATTTTTATAATGGCTAACCGCTAAATTAGAATGTATAATTTCAGTTCTTTCATAATTAACTTGATGATTTATTGAAATTCTTGGTGTATATGGAAATACAATACCAACGGTAGGTTTCAAACATTTATATAAAAATCCATATATGTTAGAACCATTATATGCTCTTTTCTCACTTCCTAAAACATAACGTATTCTATCTAAATATTCTTCATTATTTTTAGCTAATGGAGAAACATTTAAATAAACTCTTTTATCAGTAACTGAACTTTCATAATGACTATGATTTGCCCCCATATATCTTGGTTTTGTTGGCTGAACAGGTATTAATGGAGTTGGATTCTTGGTTTTAGGTTTTTTATTTGATGCATCAATCGCCTGCTTTTTTACAGATACAGTTTGGTCTTTGCAGGGAGAATCAATTGCACACACACCTGTACGATATTCATAAACAATATTACTCATAAAAAATCCTTATAAACTATAATTATATTTATAAGGATTTTAAAGGTCTAATTTAATGGTTTAATTTCTCTTTTTTCTTGGACGACCCCTATTCGCAACAAATCTAATTGATTCTCCAACTCCTTTAACAGTTAATGTTTTACCACAGTATTTTTCATTTTTATCTTTATAAAAAATAAACTTTAAACCATCATATAATTCATAACCTTCTAATTCTGCTTCCTCTTTCCCAATAATATCTTTTTCAATATCAGTTTCTAAATAAACTTCAACAATTCTATTACTTTCAGCCATATCATATGCTTCTAATAAACATTCAATCGGCATATTACTAATTTCTTTAATCCAATTATATGGAATCCATACTGGTTCTCTATTATTCGTTACGGCTTCATCACATTTAATCACATCAAACAAAATTTCTTTTTTAGTCGCACTTTCTTCAATTTCAATTTTATTGATATAATATTCATCTGTTGAGTGTTTAGATAATTTATCAATGCAAATATGCACATTACTCTCACATAACACCCCTCTTTCAATGAGTTTTAAAGTTTCCTCATAACTTAATCTTCTTTCAAACATTTTTCTTCAACCTCAAAATTAATAATATTTTCATTCATTGTTAAATTAATAATACTGTTTTCTTTGTATTTTCCAAATACAAGATTTTTAGCTATTTTATTTTTGATTTCATTAGTAATGATATGTTTCATTGGTCTTGCTCCATTTTCAGAAGAACCAACTTTTGAAACTATATAATTTATTATATCATCATTATATTTAAAATCAATCTTTTTATTTCTTAACATATCTTTTAATTCATTAAGAAATTTTTTACAGATTTTCTTCATTACACTTTCAGGCAATGTGTTAAATGTAATGACTGAATCTATACGATTTCTAAATTCTGGTAAAAAGCTATCTTCAAAATCTTTATCAGATGGTGATGTTTCTGAATTTCCAAAACCTATTCCAATTTTATGACTATTATATGAACCAACATTTGAAGTCATTATTAAAAATACATTTTCAAAAGAAACACTTTTACCCATTGAAGATGTTAATTTACCATTATCCATTACTTGTAATAATAAATTATGAATTTTTGGATGAGCTTTTTCTATTTCATCTAATAATAAAATACAATATGGATTTTCATCAATTGCATTAATTAGTAAACCATTTCCTGCTTTTCCATCACCCGCATCTTTATATCCAGGAGGAGCACCAATTAATTTTGGTACACTATGTTCTTCCATAAACTCCGACATATCAAATCTAACTAATGGAATATTCATAATTTTTGATAACACTTTACAAATTTCTGTTTTACCAACACCAGAAGAACCTTTAAACATTAGCGAAGTTGCTGTTTTATTTGCTTCTCGTAAGCCAGACCTTGCAATAATAACGGCATCACTTACTTGGTTAACAGCTTCATCTTGACCAATAATTTCTTTTTTAAGATTATCTTCAAGGTGTTGATAAATGTCTTCTTCAGATTGTGAAATATTAGATAACGGAATATTTAACATTCTTGAAATTGTTTTCTGAATTTCTAAAACATCGCAAACAGAATTATCAATATATTTACAATATGCACCAGCCATATCTAATACATCAATCGCTTTTTCTGGAAAATGTTTATCAAAAATATATTTCTTTGTTAAATCAAGAATAGTTTCTCTTGCTCTCCGTAAATATTTAATATGATAAAATTCTTCATATTTAGTTGAAATTTGGGCAATAATCTTTCTCGTTTCATCAATAGAAGGTTCATTTATTATCATTTTATAAAATCTTCTTGTAAATGCTTCATCATTTTCCATATATTTTCTATATTCTTCAAAAGTTGTTGCTCCAATAATTTTTAATTTACCATCTGTTAATAATGGTTTTAATAAATTAGCAACATCTGGTTGACTTGCATTGTTAGATGAATTACAAATAGAATGAATTTCATCAATAAAAAGAATAATATTACCTTTTTTTGAAATAATATTATATATATTTTTTATTCTATTTTCTAATTCACCTTTAATACCGATATTAGAAAATAATGAAAGAGTATCTAATTGTAAAAATGTAATTTCAGGATGTTTTTTAATATAATCAAACGCAATTCCTTCAACAATTTTAGTTTTACCTACACCAGAATATCCAACTAAAATAACATTTGGTTTATCTTTTCTTAATAAAATTTGTTTAATTAAATCAATTTCTTCATTTCTTCCAACAATATGAATCCAATCTTTTTGTTTAACTTTATTTGTTAAATTAATTGTAAATGCATTTAAATATTCTTCTTCAAAATTATTATCATTTTTAGTATTTGAAGTTTTTTCTTCTAATAATGGTTTAATACGGTCATCAAAAATAATATTTGATGCCAAATTTTCAACTGTTTCATCTATATAATTAACATCAAAACCATTATCTCTTAAAACTTTATTAGCATAAGTTGAATGCATAAATAAAAAAGCTCCCAATAAATTAATTTTATAAAAATCTTTATTTTTTGATAAAATATCTAAACAACTTTTATTACATACAGTTACATATGAAATATATATACTAATTAATGGACTAATTATTAATTCATCAGAAGAATCTTCATCCGTTATACGGTCAATATCATTTGAATTCATACAAAAATCATTTAACATTTTAACAACATTTTCATATTTTTCAGTATCTTTTTTTGTAAGAAGATTTACTATAAATTTATCTTGTAAAATAACTGATAAAAAATGTTCTGGTAATAAAATTTTTGATTTTGTTTCTTTAGCAATATCCGATGCTTTAATAGCAATTTCGGTTAAAAGTTTTTCTTCATATACATCTACTGGCATTTATATTTTTCCTCAATAACTTTTAATAATTTTTTATCTTCATCTTTAATAGATAAAGGTTTAATTTTAAATCTTATTCTAACAATTCCACGTTTTTTTCTATTTTTTTTCAAAGGGTATCCGATATTTAATAATGTTAGTGGTTGTTGAATATTTTTTATTAATTTATTTGTTAATAAAATTTGTTTTTCTTCATTAAATAAATTAAATGATATAACATTATTTCCAATTAAATCAAATGGTGTAATTTCAATATATTTGGTAATAATTATATCACCATTTCGTGAATAAGTAATTGCTTCATCTTTTTCTGGTTTTATCTTAACGGATACAATATATGATTTTCCATTATTATCACAAATAAGGGCACTATCCATAGTATCATAAAATTTAGCAGGAATTTTAATTATGGCAGAATCGCCACAATTATTATAATTAACTTCACAGCCTGTGAATGCTTTTGAAGTTGAAATATTGATTAAAATTGGTGTTGGTGAAGAAGAAATTACTTTTTTTGCATTATCATATTCTTCTTTTAACTCAATAAATTTATCTTTATCACCTGTTTCTTTATTGTCAGGATGATATGTTTTACTAAGTAATCTATATATTTTATTTAATTTTGTTATTGATTTTATTTTAGTTAAATTAAAAAATGACATAAATAATACCTCTTAAATTAAGGTTATACTATATCATTTATTTTTTATTGTCAACCTTTTTATTTGCATTATTCCAAATTTTTCGTTCTTTATTAACTTCATTGACAAATTTTTCAAATAATAATTTTTGTTCACGGTTTATTTCTTGATTTTTTAAATAACATTTAAAATTTTCTTTATTAAAACCAATAAAAATTTGTTCAGTCTGATTTTCTGGCATTGAAAATTTACAAGGAATATTTGACAAAATTAATGGTGATTCAAGTTGTGGCAAATTTGGATAAACAGGTTGATAAATTACTTCTGTTTTAGTTGCACAAGCACATAACATTAATGCTATTAATAATAAAAATATTTTTTTCATCATTATATACTTCCTATTATTTCTATAATTTTTTCAACTGACCCTAATTGTTTTTCAAGCATTTTATTATCAATGTTTTTTCTTAAACGTTGATGAAAATTATTTCTAAATCCCATAAATCCAAAAAATACTTTTGACAATTGATTGTTATTATAATATCCTTCTTTATACTGTTGCACAAATTCTTGCATTTGTTCTAAATCCATATCACTAACCAGTTTAAAATTATCTTTTAAAATTATTTTACTTCCAACATTATATAAATTCTTTATTGCTTTATTAATATTAACAATTGAATACTTGCCACGAATATTTGTTTTAGAAAAACTTTCACTTAACAATTTAAAAGCATCAATTAATTTATTTCCAGTATTTGTAATTGAGGTATTTAATTTTTCAACTGTTTGATAATTATCATTTATAAAATCTTCAGCTGTAATCATAGAATCATCATAAGATTTATCTCTATAAAGTGGGTCTATATATTTCATATAAACCAAAGATTTTGATAAATCCATACCATAACTTTTACATTTAATTAATGCTTTTTTCAATAAATCTCCTTCTTCTTTATTATAAGGATAATTTGCTGAATTTTTTAAGCACCAAACACTATAATAATCTGATGCATTTATTCCATATTTCTCTTGTAATTCATATAAAAGTTCATAACCTTGTTTATGCTCATCTGCACGAGCAATAGGAATAATTGTATTATCTTTTAATGAAATCATTACATAACCAATATTATTCCAATCACCAATACCAATTGATTCATCACCATTACTATTGTTTTCAATAATTTTGGCTTTCCATTTACTTGCATCTTTTAATGAATTAGTAATTTTAAAATTGTCTTTAATAACTTCTGGAATTTGAAATGGAGCATCTATCTTTTCTTCATTAATTT
>OGLH01000192.1_pt1 | contig 25504 bp, 24 predicted proteins | sample 1572791 | NCBI WGS metagenome assembly OGLH01 (sample SAMEA2581913, study PRJEB24529) | metagenome | biome: Human gut stool | place: China | collected 2011
CCCCCGCCGTGAAAAGATACCTTGCCGCCCGTTCTTCATTCGGCTCAACAAGAATCCTCCTGTTTCCGTCGGCATCTTCGGTTTCAATGCCGTTTTTATATATGTCCGCAAGCCTGAGCATCGCCTGAACAACACCCTTGTCCGCCGCTGCCGTATAGAACATCAGCGCCGCCGCAATGTCTTTTTCACAGCCCAAACCGTTTTCGTTGAAAAAACCCATCATGTATAATGCCGTCGGATCATTTTCATCCGCCGCACGGGAAGCCCAAAGGAACGCCTTTTCATCATTCCGTTCAACGGGCCGGCCCTCGTGATATGCGGATGAAACCGCCGTCGCCGCCGAAATCAGTCCGAGTTCCGCCGCCCTGAGATACCCCGCAAACTGTGCCCTATGCCGCAGCTGCAATTCTTTTGAGCCGTTTTCAGGCACCCGCTCAATCATCCAAAACGGTTCGTCATCCTCTTCAAGCGCAAGGTCGCCCAATGCCTTGCAGGCTTCCGCGCAGCCCTGTTCGGCGGCCTTTTTATAGCATTCCGCCGCCGCTGCCCTGTCAAACAACTCGTCGTTTCGGTTTGCGTATATGTTTCCGTACATCATCAAGGCATCAATCTGCCCCGCCTGAAAAGCGCGTTCCATATATTCAACCGCGCGATCCTCTTCACCGTTTCCCAACAGCTCATTTGCCATGAGCCACAACGCATCAACATTGCCCGCATCAACGTCTTCCTGCAAAATATCGATATAGGCTCTTGTGTCAAACCCTTCCTCAAGACGAATTTTTGCGCGCTCATAACCTCTTTCGGCCGCTGCTTCGCACACCCTTTCGGCTTCCGCACCGCTTACAATGCCCGCGCCGTCGTCGTGCAGTTCCCAAATCAACCGACATGCATAGTCGCTGCCTGCTTCAGCCGCACGGCGCAGATATTCCAACCCTTCATCCGCACTCGCACCGCAGCCGAGGCCGTAAACCGTCATATGCCCAAGCTCCGCCATAGCTTCCGAATGTCCGAGCTCCGCTGCGGCAAAAAGCGGATACTACGCCGCGCTCCAATTGAGATTTTTGATAAGTTCAAGCCCTTTTTCATAAAGCCTTTGCCCTTCGGATTCCGCTTTTTTGCGGCAGTAATATTCCCGTTCAAGCACGGACCCGCTCAACGAAACGCCGTTATAACAGCGTTCCGCCTCTTTCCATCTGCCGTTAAGTTCATGCAGTATGCCCTGCCGAACAAGAACGTCCTCCGCATGTTCGTAATAAACACCCGTTCGGACTTCATTAAAATACCCGAGTTGAATCCTTGCAAGATTTTCTGTAGTGAAATACGGGTTTGCAAACGAAGCATCGAATTCGCTGCCGAGCGGAAATTCCCCGTCCAGCTCCGCTTCCCGCTGCTCTTCCTCGGCAAGCACCTGTTCCATATAGGCCTCGTCCTTGCAGTAAAGCGGTTCCGCGCCTACCTCCGCGCGTGTTTTTATCACATCGAGAGCGTTCTTTGCCCGCGCAATCAGCTTCGCGGCTTTCTCCTCTGCAGAGGGATGTTCCTCCGCAACGGCACTGTATGCTTTAATCCATTCCGCACAGCGTTCCTCCGCCGCCGCAATATCTCCTCCGTTGAGCTTCAAAACAGTTTCAGCTTTCATTTTCGCCCTCCGTTCGGCTTTTTCAAATCCGCTCCGCCTCCGAGCCTGTTCCCTCTCCCGCGTTCCGGAAGGCACCCGGTATGCGGCGGACGAATATCAAACCCGTATGCGCCGTCTTCGTTTACTTTGTCTCCGTCCCCAAAGCAATCGGGTTCGGTATTCGGAACGCTCCTTCCGCACCTGCTGCAAACAAGTCGTGCTTTCCGTCCGATGTTGAACGGATCACCGTCCTCTCCGCCGACGGTTTCGACGGTTCCTCCGCAATAGGGACATTTTATATGAAGTTTCGTTGTGATTCCGCTGCGCATATCCCGCCTCCTATGCTTCCGCCTGAACGGCGGCATCGTCATCGAAATAATAATCCCTCAGCCACTCTTCGGCGCGTTTATCCCCCGCTGCGGCGGCATCTCTCATCAGCTCCGCCGCTGCCGCAAGGTTCGGTTCACCGCAGATTTTTCTGCCCGTTTGGAACAGTATGCCGACATCGTACAGTGCAGCGTGTTTGCCCATTCCCGCCGCTTTGAGAAGTTTTCGCAATTTTTTGTTTCTGCGTTTCCTTTTCTGTTTTTTGTTCGGATTCGTTTTCATTTTCGGGACCATGGTTTTCGCGTGCCGCGAAAGCTTCCTTTCTTTCAAATCTTTTCCCTGCCGTCCTCTGACAAGCATATTATGCCACATCCCGTGTCCGTGCAGGTCGCTCCGACGGCGACATTTATTTTTTTTCGGAAGCCGAACCCGGTTCATGCAGCTTCATTTATTCTGTCGGATTTTTCTGCAAATTCCCCGCTGCATCATCCCTGCAAACGCCGACAATATCGCCGATATCGCAATCGAGCACTTCGCATATGCGAACAAGCACCTCCAGCGAAACATATTTATCCCGACGGAGGTTTGTCATTGTGTTCGGCGCAAGTTTCGTTGCCCGACGCAGATCCGCCTTGCTCATTTTTTTGTCCACAAGCAGTTTCCAAAGTTTGTTATAGCTTATGTTCACGGCAGCACCCCTTTGCTCTGTTGTTTTATGGTTTCTGCTTTCGTTTTGTTTTTGCCGACTTTTCGGCATTTGTTCATTTCCGGATTGGTTCTCTGCTTTTCAATCGAACAGAACTCCCGGATTCAACTGCATTTCGGACCGCCAAAGGATTCCGCGTTCGCTCAAAAGCCTCGCTTTTGCCTGCGCCGTCTCAAGCGGATGCGCATTTTCTCCGCATTCTTCTTCGAGCAGCCGCTCAACCTCATCGATAACCGCAAGATACTCTTCCGAAAGCTCAACTCTGTCGCGCACAAGCATCGGATAGTTTTCAAAAACATTTTTTTCGATTTGAATTTGTTTATCCAAAGGCAGCAGCCCCGCCGCAAGTTCCCGCAGGTCGGCACATTCGTCCCTTCCGTAGCGATTGCGCGCCTTTAATGCGCAATAATAATCCGATTCGATTCCTTCCCTGTTTTTGAACCGTGCCGCAAGTTCGGCATCAAGCTCAAGCACCTTTTTCCGCAAAGGCAGCGCACAAGCAGTCCGTCCCATGTTTTCATAGTTCTCGGCAAGATAACGCAGCACCGCGATGCTGTCCTCGACAGTGTCCCTGTCGTGTTCATGCTCCGATTCAAGCTGATTGAACACCGTCTGCCTTATTTCGGCAAGTGCCGCCGTATCCCTGTATGTCGGCGCAGCGAATTCATGTTCCTTCCGCGCTTCAATTTCTCCGTGCAGCGCAGCCAAACGCGCCGCGGATTTTTCACTGTATGCCATTTATCCGCCCTCTCCTTAGCAGCAGTTTTTTATAACTTTACGTACTTTTTCTTATCGAAGTTCCCGCCGTTTCGGCATTTTTGTTCGGTCGGTTATGTTCTGTCAACCTTATAGACAGCCCCGTCAAAATCCTTTTCATTCCTGCCGAACAGCACATACGCATACCCGTCAACGTTCTCAAGATAGGGAACTCCTTCAAAATCAAGCGGGTCGTATTGCAGCAGGAGCTTCGGAAGGCTTGCATCCTCTCCCGCCGCACCGGACGGCAGCCCCAGAAGTTTTGTTCCGTCCGCATCGGGCGGCGCAGCACCGAACGAAATCAGCCAATCCTCGTTAAGTCCGCACGGAAGCGGTGAAAGCTCGTTAAAATCATCAATAATCGTATCCGGCTCTCCGTCGTAATATTCGACCCAAACATAGAGCCGATCTGACGGATACATCTCCGCATCAAGGAAGAAATACAGATAGCCGCTGTGCGGAAGTATGTTGTCCGAGTCATATTCGGCAATATCGGAAAGCCTTATCTGCGCAAGGAAGATTATGTCGTCATAGAATCTTTCGACCCATTCGTTCGGCACTGTCGGCGAGCCGAAGAACTTGCTTTGCGTGTAATCATGCTCCCCCGCAGCCTTTTCGACCTTGATTGCAATTGAATACCTGCATTCCTTTCCCCTGCGTCGCCCCGCGGCCGGTTTGCCGTGCGGTTCATTCGTGTCGAACTCGAACAGATACCGATAACCTCCGTCACATGAACGCGGGTTGTAGAATCCGCCGGCACCGCATTCAATAATAAACTCTTTTTCATCGGCCGAATTTTCACATTGCACCCGAAGCACAACGCGCTCCTCATCGGCCGAAACAATGCCGAACCTCCGCCTGCCGAGCGGAAATTCGATCATCTGCCCCGCCTCCGGGGTAAAAATCCGCTCCGCCGTTCTGCGGACTTTCCGTTCCCCCGTTTTTCGGTTGATCCCCCACGCTTCCTCAATTATCCTGAATTTCATATTTATATTTCCTGTTTATATTTCTTTCCTGCTTCTTCCGCGTTTTCGGATGGTTTTGCACAGCAGGCCGCAAAACTCGGGGCTGAAAAACCATCGTTTAATCCTTTTCAATCTGTCTTTGGTTTCCGAACCCGCGCTTCAGCCTTTCCTCCGCTTCTTCCACGCCTGCTTCGGCGGCAATGCGGCACATAGCCTCCGCTTCCTCCGCCGTTATGCCCGCAGCCCCGTTATCAAACAACGCCGCAAAAGCATAGCAGGAATACGGGTTTCCCATTTCTGCCGAAAGTTTCAAAAGGCGCATTCCTTCGTTTTTATTACATTCACAGCCTTTACCGAAAAAATACATCATTGCAAGCTGCCCGGTCGCTCCGCGGTGCCCGAGCTTGGCAGCTTCGCAAATCGGCGCAAACGCTTCATCCCAATACCCGTTGGCGATAAAAGTCATGCCTTCGTTATATTTCATTTCTGCTTTCTTTTCGGTTTTGTTTCTGTGTTTTCCGAACAAACGAATTGCCATGTGTTCCCTCCGAATAAAACAGCCGAATGCTTTTCGCGTTGAATTGCGGTGATGCGCTTCACTTTCGTTTTTTCTCCGCCGTATGCGAAAAAGTCCGTTGCCTGTATATTTTTATTGTATCATATCCTCCGTGCCTTTGCAACAGATATTTAGAATATCCATAGCCGACTTTCGCAAAAACGTGACATAGATTAGCAGTGTTTTAAGATTTTCATTTGCGCCGCACCGGCATTGACTGCCGCTTCCGCCGAGCAGTATAATGTAGAAAGCAAAGTATGACGAGGAGATGTCTTATGATTAAATCCGCCTTTGAAAACAACCTTCCGTTTCCGTGGCTCACGCTTGCGGTTCTTGCCCTGTTTTACGGAATTTATTTCACCAAAATGCTTGTGCAGAAAAAGCACGGCATACGCACGCATCAAATCGGGCGACGAAAAGAAAAAGCCCTTCACACTGTCGAAGTTCTGATGTCCGCCGCAACCTTCGGCATTGTTCCCGTGCAGCTTGCCTCCGTTCTGTTCGGGCTGAGCTGTCTGCCCGACAGTGCAAGGTTCACCGGGTTTCTTCTCGCGCTTTTGGGCGACGGCATCTTTCTTGCGGCTGTGCTTTTCATGAAGGACAGTTGGCGCGCAGGCATTCCCGAAAGCGACAAAACGGCTCTCGTTACGGGCGGGGGGTACGCCTTGAGCCGCAACCCCGCATTTCTCGGGTTTGATTTTATGTATTTCGGAGTGCTGTTCATGTATTGCAATCCGTTTACGGCGTTCTTCACAGTGTTTGCCGTTGTCATGCTGCATCTGCAAATTTTGCAGGAAGAAAAGTACATGACGGCAGCTTTCGGCGAACCGTACCTTGAATATAAACGAACGGTTTCCCGCTATCTCGGAAGAAAACCCCAAAAAAAGCAGCGGTGAAGAAGCGATACATAATCAGGGAGCAAAACATGAAAATTAACATTCGCAATTATCGGGAACCCGATTTTGATGCAATTGAGCGTATACACGATGCAGGACGGCGCACGGAGCTTCGGCTTGCAGGGTTGGAAGAGGCATTTCTTCCCCTGAGGATTGCAGCGGAGCGTGAAGGACTTTTCGAATATCCCGGGCTTTTTGTTGCAGAAGCAAAGGGTTCCGTTGTCGGCTTTGCAGCCTGTTCCGAAGATGAACTTGCGTGGCTGTATGTTGATGTTTCTCTGTTTCGCCGCGGCACAGGCAGGCAGCTTGCAGAATACGCTCTCGAGAATTTTCCCGGTATTCACAGCATTGAGGCATTGGCCGGCAATGAACCCGCAAAATGTTTGTATGAAAACATGGGTTTTGAAGCTGTTCGGATCGTTTCCGGAAAAATGCCCGGGAACGAATGTTTTTCCGTGAAAGTGTACCTTTTTGAAAGGACTGCCTGAGCAGGCTTATCGATTCATGTTCGGATTTATTTCCCGCACCGAAGTTTCGGAAGCACAATGTTTATATGCAAAAACCCGGGCATTCTCGCTTATGCCCGGGTTTTGAATTGCAGCAACGGTTTCACCGTTTGATTTTTGCTTTCTGCGCTTCAGGGTTCATCTCACGCGCGCGCACTTTTCATCTGTTCGCGATGGTATTGCAGTGTGTAAAGCTGATAGTATCTGCCGTGTTTCTGAAGCAGCTCATGATGATTGCCCTGTTCAACGATTTTTCCGTTTGAAAGAACAATGATATTATCCGCATGCTGAATCGTGGAAAGTCTGTGCGCAACGATAAGCATCGTGCCGATGTTCATCATTTTTTCAAGCGAATTCTGAATCAGCTGTTCGGTTTCGGTGTCTATATTCGCGGTCGCCTCGTCGAGTATCATGACGGCGGGCTTGTGGATTATCGTCCTTGCGAAAGAGAGCAGCTGCCGCTGACCGGCGGAGAAATTGTTGCCGCGTTCGCGCACGGGTTCATCCAGCCCGCGTTCAAGCTTGTTGATAAAGTGATCCGCGTTTACGTAACGGCAGGCCTCCATGACCTCCTCGTCGGAAATTCCCTCTTCGCGCAGCAGAATATTGCTGCGTATCGTGCCCGAGAAAAGGAAAACGTCCTGAAGCATCTGTCCGAAATGCCGGCGCAGCGATGCAGCCTTTATCTTTCGGATATCGATTCCGTCAATCAGGATTTCGCCCTTCTGGAACTCGTAGTTGCGGCAGATAAGCGAAAGAATCGTTGTTTTGCCCGAGCCGGTCGAACCGACGAACGCAACCGTGTCCTTGGGATTGACTTTGAACGAAACGCCCTTGAGTACCCATTCGCCGGGTACATAACTGAACCAAACGTCGCGGAATTCAATCTCGCCGCGAACCTCGTCAAGCTCAATCGCATCCGGTGCATCCGTAAGCTTCGGTTTAATGTCCATAATTGTGAACACCTTTTCGGCGGAAGCAAATGCGGATTGAAGCCAGTTGAACTGCTCCGCAAGGTTCTGAATGGGGTTGAAGAAAGTGGCAATGTACATGTAGAACGAAACGATCGTGCTTGCCGTCAGCGTCTGCCCGAGGAATGTCGTTCCGTCCAGATAGCCCTTGCCGCCAAGGTAGAAAAGGCACATCACGGTTGTTATGTAAAGCATATAGACAAGGGGTCTGAATATGCCGAACACAAGTATCTGCTCCTGTTTCGCCCTGCCCAGAAGGTTGCTCTTTTTGTCGAACTCACGTTCCTTCGCCTCCTCGCGGTTGAAAATCTGAGTGATTTTGATGCCGGAAAGATTTTCGGAAAGATAGGTGTTTATATCGGTCGTTCTGTCTTTAATCTTTCGGTATGCTCTGCGCGAGAACTTGCGGAAGATAACGGTGAAAAGCACTATGAACGGCGCAATGCACAGCACCATCAGCGTCAATTCATAGTTCAGGAAAAACATTGCAACAAGGACGCCCGTCAGCACAAAAAAGTTCTTCACAAGATTCACAAGCAGCGTCGTGAACATCAGTGAAATTGCGTTCGTGTCGTTTGTGATGCGGGTCACAAGCTTTCCGATGGGAATCTCGTTCATCTGTTCGTGCGAAAGGCTCTCGATATGGGTAAAAAGATCCTCGCGCAGATGGGAGATGATTCGCTGACCTGTCTTTTGCAGCACAATAGCCTGAACATATGCGCCGACCATGGAAACAATCAGTATTCCTGCATACATTCCGACCATTATGAACAGTTTGTTCAGCTTGAAATCGGTAACGATCATATCCTCAATGCCGCCGATGATGAGCGGAGATACAATGTCGAATGCAATCGTGAACAGCATAACGATGCCCACGAAAACAAATCTCAGCGCATAGGGTTTTGCGTATGCCATAAGGCGGCGGGTAATCTCTCCGTCATTCATATGACGTTCAAACCCCATGGTTTGTTTTTTATCTTTTACGGTTGCATATGCAATTATAAGAACAACCGAAATCAGTCCGATAATGCCGCCCGCAAGCAGCAGGGGATAGTATTCATGCATAATCACTTACCTCCGAACTCATCCTCAAGCTTTTGCAGCTCAACGGTTTTGCGGTATTCTTCACAGCGTTCGAGCAGCTCATCGTGCTTTCCGACAGCGACAATGCGCCCGTCATCCATAAAGATAATCTTGTCCATATCCTGAATCGTTGAGATTCGGTGTGCAATAAGTATTGTCGTTTTCCCCGCACGTGTTTCACGCAGGTTTTTAAGTATCACCTGCTCGGTGCTCGTATCAACAGCGGACACGGAATCGTCAAGAATCAGTATCGGTGCATTCTTAAGCAGTGCGCGTGCAATGGAAATTCGCTGTTTCTGCCCGCCCGATACAGTCACGCCGCGTTCGCCGAGGACGGTGTCGTATCCGTCTTTAAACTCAACAATGTTATCGTCAACATCCGCAAGTTCCGCCGCCCGTTTAACGGCGGCTTTGTCCGTTTCATCGAATGCAAAGGCGATATTGTTTGCGATCGTGTCCGAGAAAAGGAAATTGTCCTGCGGAACATATGAACAGTTTTCGCGAAGGGAATGCAGCGTAACGCTGTTTACATCGTGTCCGTCAACAAAGAGCGTTCCGTCCGGAACATTGTATATGCGCAGGATAAGGTCAACCAGCGTTGTCTTTCCCGCACCGGTCTTTCCCACTATGCCGACGTTTTCGCCGGGTTCGATCGTGAACGAAACATTCCGAAGCACATCGAATTCACCGTCCGGATAGCGAAAATTCAGGTTCCGCATTTCAATTTTGCCCTTCACCGAACCGATATCAACCGCGCCCGGAGCATCACTAACGTTTATTTCGGCATCGAGCAGCTCTCTTACACGGTTGAGAGAGGCTTTGCCGCGCGAAGTTTTTTCGATAAGCATCGAAACCGCCATGATCGGCCAGACTATGGAGCTGAAATATCCGATGTATTCCACAAGCTGTCCGGCATCGAATTTCTTTTGATAAACAAGGTATCCGCCGTAGCCCAAGATAACGCAGATAACGGATTCCACAAGCAGTGAGATAAGAATGTTCAGCGTTACGGAAATTTTCGTATAATCAACGTTGACATTCTCGTTTAACACATTCAGTTTGCGGAACGCGGCAAGCTCTTTAAGCTCCTTTACAAATGCCTTTATAACGGCAAAGCCCGAAAAACTCTCCTGTGCAAAATCCGACAGGTCCGAAAAGGCCTGCTGGCGGATCTCCCATTTGCGCATCATGGCTCTTCCGACGATCGTGCCGATTATAAGCAGCAGAACCATGGGAATCATTGAAAGTCCCGTCAAAAGCTTGTCCATGCGCCACATTTTAACGAGTGCAAGAATGCCGAGGAATGCAGCATCAAGGAACATCAGGATACCGTCGCCGAAACATTCCTGAATCGTGTCAAGATCGTTGGTGAAAAGGCTCATGAGATTGCCGACTTTGTTCACCTGATAATACTGCTGAGAAAGATCCTTGCAGTGATTGAACATTTTGTTGCGAAGATCCGTTTCGACGCGGATCGCCGAGCCGTAGAAGCAGACACGCCAAAGGAATCTGCCGATGACCATTACAACAATGATAGTGATTATCGGAAGACAAATATTATCCAGAAGAAAATCAAGGTTAAACGGCACATATTCCCCGTTCACAAGTATGAGCTCGCCGTTCATGCCGTTAATAAGCATACGATAAAGCTCCGGTATCCTGAGCTGGAAGTAATCAACCAGGATAAGTGCAAGTACGCCCAAAATCAGCACGGGTGCATTTTTAAGGTAGTAGCGATTGATGTGTTTCCCGAATATCAATTTCCTGTTCCTCCTGCAACCGTTTCACTTCAATCACATGGCTGCAACACACGGCTGCAACACATGGCTGCAACACATGGCTGCAATCTCTCCCCGAGCGTAAAAAAACGGCTGCCAAAAGCCAATTCGGCAACACATCGGGAGAGCTTTCCCTTTCTAAATCGAAATGAAACAATAATTCATCTTTTATCTGTGATTATACTCCCTTCGAAGAAAAAGTCAAGCCCGGAGTTGTAATAAGGCGGGGTTTCCCGGGTCTGTCCTGTTTAAAGAGGCTTCAACACACCTTTTCGGCAAAAAAACTGCGCCGCAGGAGCTTTTCCTGCGACGCAATCCGTCGGCCATGTTGTTCAGAAATCTATTAATAATGAAGTTCTGCCGCCATTTGCATGAAAAGCAGGCAGAATCGGACTAATTAACAGAGAAACGGCAGCCTGCAAACACCCTTTTCAAAAAGGCTGATGCTTTTCGGCTGTCCTCAGCCCCTGCGCCTTGCGAAGCAATCGCTGCAATAGATGGGCTTGTCGGTCTTGGGTTCGAACGGAACTTTGGTGGGTCTGCCGCATTCTGCGCAGATTGCGTCGTACATTACGCGGCCGGACTCGCCGCGGGCTGCGGGCTTGCGGTTCCTTCTGCACGCTTTGCAGCGAGCGGGTGCGTTGTCAAAACCCTTTTCTGCATAGAATTCCTGTTCACCTGCGGTGAAAGTGAATTCTTGGCCGCAATCCTTGCAAACCAGTACTTTGTCTTCAAACATTTGGTATAATACCCCTTTTTGTATTTTGGCACATGGAGTCGGCTGACCTGGTTTTTGCCCCCACACTCGCCTGTCGGTGGGTTCGCTACTGAGCTTTACGCCGCCCACTACTGCCACTCTCGCACCGCATTCGATTCGGAATGCCGCACGACAGGACTTACATCTAAGCCGCACCATGCTCACGGGAACTTTGCCCCGCTTATGTGGATCGTTTCGCCTGCGACTGGCATCGACTTTCAACCACAGACCCGACTCCCCTGCCGCCCTTATTATACCGCCGTTCCAATCGGTTGGCAATATGTTTTTCCTGCAAAAAATAATATATGTGTCGTGTTTTTTCGCATGTCACGTCGGTTCCGAAGCAAGAGAAAACTTTTTTCTTGTTTTTCAGGAATTATTTTGAATTTGCCGGTTCTGCACCGTATGCTCACAAATGCGGTGTGCTTTGTTTTGAGCTTTATTTTGAAAGGATGCCTTTTCTTCCATTTCTGTTTTATTCCCCATATGCCGGATTTTGCAAAAACTGCATCCGCAGGCATGTAAAACCCGAAAGCTCTTCGGTTCAGGTTTGCCCGAAGTGCTTTCGCTGTCCGCGAAGCATTCGGATCATAAATCCGCAAAAATCGGTTGTCAAGCACTTAGGCGCACAAAATTTCGACAATTCTATGAAAACACGTTGAAAAATCTGCGCATTCGTGGTAAACTATGGAACACCGATAAAACAAACGCTGTTTTTAAGCCTGTTGCAAGGTTTTCAGCAGAACGAATCCGTCCGATGCAGTGCCGTTGTGCGGTGTGCTGCTTGAAAGCTTTTATATGTGCCGCAGCTTTAATACGGCTGCTCGGGTCGTAAATTCAGTTTATGGTTTGTTGTGATATTTTCAGTCACGGAAAAGGAAAGTTTATGGAAAGAACCATTACCGTCCGCGGAGTCGGCAATATCTCCGCAAAACCCGATTTCATCGTTATCGAAATGGATATCATAGGTCAAAGCAAAAACTATTCCGAAGCTCTGGCCGATGCTTCATCAGCGGTCGAAGCCGTTTGCAATGCCGCCGTTTCGGCGGGGCATTCAAAAGATGCGCTCAAAACCATAAACTTTGGTGTTTCCTCCGAATATGACAGCGTTCGCAATTTCAAGGGAACTTATCAACGCGTTTTTGTCGGATACAAATGTTCGTACAATACGCGCCTGTCGTTCGATTTTGACAGGGATATGCTTGAAAGAACATTGAATACAATTGCCGAAAGCAAGGCCGAACCCGAGCTTTCGATTCGCTTCACCGTGCGCGATGACTCTGCCGTAAAAAGCGCTCTGCTTGAGGCCGCCGCAGAAAACGCACGCGAAAAGGCGCAGATTCTCTGCCGTGCCTCCGGTGTTGAATTGGGCAGGCTGCTCACCGTCAACTACGATTGGAGTGAAATCGATTTGATATCCCCCACCAGTTATGCAATTGAGCGCGCTTCTCTCAAGCGGTCGGCAGCAGTCCCGGACTGCATCGAGCCCGAAGACATCAAAGTGCGCGATACCGTTGCATTCGTTTGGGAAATCGTGTAAGCATACTCCCCGAAATCAGCTGAAAACACGGAGAAATTTATGAGAATTATTTTCGCAAGGCACGGAAAGGACGATGAACGCTATCGCGGCGGGTGGAGCGATCTCGAGCTTTTGCCCTCCGGAGTATTGCAGGCACAAAAAATGGCCGAAAAGCTAAAATCCTGCGACATTACCGAAATAATCGCCAGCGATCTTCCGCGCACCATGCAGACCGCCGGCATTGCAGGGGATGCACTCGGGCTGCCCGTGCACCCCGAACCGCGCCTGCGCGAAATCAACAACGGCAAACTCAGCGGAATGCTGAACACCGATGCACTGCGCGAATATCCGGGCGTTTTTTTCAGCACCCTCGGTTTCGACGAGCCTTACCCCGACGGTGAAAGTCCCCATGCTTTTTTTGACAGAATCAAAGCATGGTTCGAAGATTTTGTCGAAAAAAACCGTAATCACAACGGAAACATTCTCGTTGTGACCCATAACGGTGTAATAAGCGTTGTTTACCACATCGTGAACGGTATTCCGTGGGACAACAGAAAGCATACACACAAAACATCTTATTGCCGTCTCCGCGTTTACAATGTTGAGAATAACGAATTCGAGCGGCTGGGAGTGCTTCTCGGTGAACAACAGCCCTGAGGATTCCGGAGGTTATTCTTCTGCCGCATTCGGCAGCCTTTGCACGGCAATTTCCCCCGCCGCGCCGCGCGCTTCGACCGTCACTTTGTATTGTCCTGCGGCCGAAACCGGAAGTTCAAACTTCCCCGAATCCACATCATTGCCGACATAAATCGGTTCATCGCCCTCCGCTCCGATGACAATATCGACCCTTCCCTTTTCAATTTCAAACTCAACCGAAATCACATCACCCGCTTCGGCTTTGTCAATCTATACCCTCAATCTTCCGAGATAGGGCTTCACATCGTTCGTGTTTCCCGGTGTTGCGAATATATCGGTGATGTCATGTTTGCTGTCTACGGTTCTGCGGTCAAGACAGAAGAAGCCTTGCGGTTTGCCTTCTCGGTGCATAAATCCGCTGCAGGATCTGTTGTACGCGCCTTTACCGTTCGCAGACATTGCTGTTCCTCCGCACTGCTTTTTGCGCCTATATTGTATCACTTTTCAAAACCTTTTATAGTATGACAAAGGGCTCGGGCGAAGACTTTCAAGTCCTCGCCATTATAACGATGGTCAGCTCATTTGCGGCAGAACGGTATGACCACAACATGCAAATGAAAGGTGGTGCCAAATCGAGAAATCTACACCATTCATTCCTGAGTTTTGGGTTCAGGAATTGCTCACTCGACGCGCAGCATCCGATAGCCGATTCCGATGTGCGTTTGTATGTATTGCTGCCCGCCTTTCCCATTTTCCAGCTTTTTGCGCAGAGTCGCCATAAATACCCGCAGAGAAGCAATATCGTTCTCCCAACTGCTGCCCCAGATCTGCTGCGTGATGTAGGTATGCGTCAGAACCTTGCCCACATTTTTTGAGAGCAGGCACAGCAGCTTGTATTCAATGGGCGTCAGGTGCAGTTCTGCACCGTCAAGATATGCGCAGCCTGCCGCATAGTCGATTTTCAGCAAACCGTTTGTAAAAATCGGAGAATCCTGCGCCGCATTTGTTTTCATCAGCGACAGTCTCCGCTGCGTCACCCGCAGCCGTGCCAACAGTTCGTCCACGGAAAAGGGCTTCGTCAGGTAATCGTCCGCCCCGGCATCCAGCGCCCCGATTTTATCGGAATCCTCCGTTCTGGCACTGATCACAATGATCGGCATATTCGACCACGAACGGATTTTCCGTATGATCTCCACGCCGTCCATATCCGGGAGTCCCAGATCAAGCAGCACAATATCCGGATTATGAGACAACGCCTCCATCACGGCGCTTGCGCCGTTTTGAGCAGAAAGATACCTGTATTCATGGGTTTTCAGCGTCGTTGTGATCAGATTGCGCACCGATGTATCATCTTCTACAACAAGGACGAGCGGCTTATTCATTTAAGTTCACCTCACTGAGCGGTACTGTAAAGGAAAAGATGCAGCCATGCGGCAAATTGTCTTTCAACGTCATTTCGCCGTTATGTGCATGGAGAATGGCTTGACAGAGCGTAAGTCCAAGCCCGAGACTTCGGCGGCTGTCACCAATTGGATTGCCTCCGGTAAAGAACATTTCAAAAACACGTTCCTTCAATTCATCCGGGATACCGTGACCGTTGTCGCTGACGCAGATCTCAGCCGCATTTCCCCGCCGGATCGCCGTGATTCGGATGTTCGAGCCTGCCGGAGTATATTTGACTGCGTTGTTCACCAAGTTGATAAGCACCTGCATGATGAGTCCCGCATCTACCCGAACCAGCAACGGTACATCTCCGCAATCCACTGTGATGTGATGCTCTGCGGATCTTCGGTCAATATGTCGGAGTGATTCCGATACGATGTCGTCCACGACCTGATCGGAAAGGCGCAGCTTGACGCTGCCGTCCGCGATTTTCGTAACGGAAAGTAAATTCTCAACCAGTCCGGTCAGCCATTGCGCATCGTCATAAATATCCGTAAAAATCTGTTTCCGTGTTTGTTCATCCAACACGTCATAGCTGTGCAGCAGCGTATCGGCGTTGCCTGAAATAGAGGTCAGCGGTGTCCTGAGATCATGAGAAATCGAACGCAAAAGATTGGCACGAAGCTGTTCGTTCTTTGCAAGGACGGCGGCTTTTTCCTTTTCTTCGGCGTTGTGTAGGCTTTCCAGCGCCAGAGCGCACTCGCCGAGAATGGAAAACAGCACGCTGGATGTAAATGCGTCCGGCTGCGTTTGCTTCTCCATCGGAATTCCGACAACGCCGAAAACCTGCTGCCCGGTACGAATGGCAAGATACAGCCGTTTTGCCTTTGGAAAGTTTTGCGTCGTTGCGCCAGCACGCTTTCGGTTTTGCCAGACCCATTGAATCACGTTCTGTTCCTGATCAGTATCCGGGATGCAATATGGGCTGCTTCCGTCTGCCGGATAAACATTCCCATCCAGCAGCGCGTCGCCTTGTGCCGGGTAAATCAAAACGTTCCGCTGCATGAGCTTCTGTATTTGCGTTGCAGTCATCTGATAGACTTCATTCGGCGTTTCCGCCTTTTGAAGCTGCCTGTTCATATCAAAAAGGAGTTTTGTCCGATAGGCATCCCGCGCGGATAGCTGCGCATGGGCTTTGAGCTTTGCGGCAAGCGTACCGGTCAAAAGCGCCGCTGCAAACATGACGGCAAAGGTTATTGGGTATTTGCTGCCATAGGCTGCCAAAGACAGCCGGGGTTCCGTCAGAAAATAATTGAACAGGATGACACTCAAAAAAGCGGACAGCACACCGCAGGTATATCCGCTGGTAAAAGCGGAAGTCAGAAGCACCCCCAGCAGGTAAACCATGATGATATTGGCATTTGCAAAGCCGAGCCGCAGAAAGACCCATCCGATGACCGTCGCAGCTGCCAGAATCCCGACGGTCAGAAGCAGCTCTCGGGCGGTCGGAAACGCCGGACGGATGGTAAGCAACCGTTTTCTGCGGTAGCTCTTATAGGCTTCCACATCCGGAATAATATGAATGTCCACCTCAGGCGCAAGCGTAATGAGCCGTTCTGTCAGCGTCGGTTCACTCCAAAAATGCCGCCGCTGTACGCCGCTTCGTCCAATCACAATTTTGGTCACATCAGAGAGCCGCACATATTCCGCAATCTGTGCTGCCGCATCTTCACCATGCGTTGTGACGATCTCTGCGCCAAGCTGCTGCGCCAGACGCATATTCGCCTGCAAGCGAACGGTATCTTCCGCGTTCATATCAGCGTCTCCGGGGGTCTGCACATAGAGCGCGGTAAGGCTGCCGCGAAATGCCTGCGCCATTTTCCCTGCCATTCGTACAATGCGTTCATTGGACGGAGACGAGGACAGGCACACAAGAATATGCTCTTTTGGCAGTTCATTTCCTTTGTTCTGCACATTTTCACCACCCCTCTTAAACGATATTACAGCACCAAAATGTGAAGGTTTCTACTGCGTCCAATCGGATTCGCTGTTTGAAAAAGAAATTTGCTCTGGATCATAGATCACGATTTCTACATGGGTATGACTGCTGCGAAACCGGGAAAGCTTTTCCTCAAGTTCGTCAGGAGAAATATCTCCGACCAGATGCATGCACGGCTCATGCTGCTGTTGTTCGGACGCTTCCTCGATTCGTTTCTGATTTTCCGCCAGAAATTGCTCCAGACGTTTCATCAGAAACCAGCCAAACAGAAATATCATGGCTGCTCCGACGATCAAAACAACATCTTCCACATACCCTCACCGTCCGTTCATATCCGGAAACACTTTTGCAGCGCCTTATATTCACCCAGCGCTAAAATTGTTATTTCCCCTGACAGCACCGTATCCGGTGTAATTGTAACGTCGGTTTTTCCCGAACGTTTGATGCCAAGAATGTTGATTCCAAACTTTCTGCGGATATCCAGTTCGCCAATACTTTTCCCGACCCAGCATTCCGGCACTTCCACCTCAAAAATGGCGTGCTTGTCATCGATCTCTATGTAGTCGAAAATATGATCGGAAGTATATCGAATTGCTGCCCATTTTGCCACCTGTTTTTCCGGGTAGACCACATGGTCTGCACCGTTGCGAAGCAGAAACTTCGCCTGTACATCCCTCTCGGCACGCGACACCACACACTTCGCACCCAGATCCTTCAGCAGCGAGGTGGTTTCCAGCGAGTTCTGAAAGTTACCGCTGACGGTCACGAAGCAGACGTCAAAATTTCCGATGCCGAGAGAGCGAAGAAACTCCGCGTTTGTACTGTCGCCGATTTGTGCGTTGGTGACATACGGCAGCACATCATTGATTCGATCCTCGTTTGTATCGACCGCCATGATCTGATGCCCCAGTTGAGAAAGCTGTACTGCGGTATGCCGTCCGAAGCGGCCTGTGCCAATCAACAGAATGTTTTTCATGAGAAAATACTCCTTATCCAATTGTAATTTGTTCCTGCGGCAGCTTTGCTACGGTTGCTTTTTTGCCGGAAAGTGCCGCATAAATGAGGGTAAGACCGCCGACTCTGCCCAGATACATGAGCGTGATCAGCACAATTTGCGACGGAATGCGCAGCTGCGGCGTGATACCAAGCGTCAATCCCACCGTCCCGACAGCCGACGCAGTTTCATACAGGCAGGCAGACAGCGGAAGATTCTCATATACACTGATAAAGGCAGCACCGCCAAAGAACAGTGCAAGGTACATCATCAGAATTGTCGCAGCGGTCTTGACGGCGCCGCAATCGACTCTGCGTCCGAAAAATTGAGCGCTCTCCCGCCGGCGGAAGGTCGCAGCAGCATTGGCAACCAAGACCGCCAGCGTCGTTGTTTTCATGCCGCCTGCCGTAGAACCCGGAGAACCGCCGATGAGCATCAAAAGTATCATCACGCCCTGCGATGCACCGGACATCGCGGACAGCGTTACTGTGTTGAAGCCCGCGGTCCTCGGTGTGATCGACTGGAACAGAGCTGCCTGAATCCGCTCTCCAAGGGGAAGCGCATCAAAGTCTACGAAGAAGAACAACAACGCCGGAAGGACGATCAGTGCGAATGTCGTGACAAGGATCACCTTGCTCTGCATCCGGTAGCGGTGAAACCGCCACTTGTTTTCGCAGACATCGTCCCATGTCAGAAATCCGATGCCGCCGATCACGATCAGCAGCATAATCGTGATATTGATTCCCGGACTGCCGGCGTAACCGGTAAGGGACGGATAGAGATTGTTTTCTGTCCCAAGAATGTCAAATCCGGCGTTGCAAAAAGCAGATATGGAATGAAACACCGCCATCCAGACGCCGCGCCATCCATAGTCCCGGCAGAACGCCGGCAGCATGGCAAGCACCCCCAGCAGTTCAATCAGAAACGTCCCTCGCAAGATGAAGCGTGTCAGACGGACGATTCCGCCGACCTTTGGTGCTGAAATTGCATCCTGCATGGTGCTGCGCTGCATCAGAGAGATTTTTCGCCCGGACAGCATCGCAAACGACGCTGCGACAGTCACAACGCCAAGTCCTCCGATCTGGATCAGCGTCAGAATGACCGCCTGCCCAAAGGTTGACCAGTAGCTGCCTGTATCCTGCACCACAAGCCCCGTCACGCAGACGGCAGAGGTCGCGGTAAACAGAGTTTCATTGAATGGAGTTACATTCCTTCCATTCGCAGAGATCGGCAGCATCAGCAGCAACGCTCCGAGCAGAATGACCCCGGCAAAGCCAAGTATTATAATTTGAAAAGACGAAAGACGACGTTTTCGACGAATGTTCTCTTCCGGCATAAAGGCATCTCCTTATTTCTGTTATCGTTATATTATACGGTCGGAGACTTTAAGGTTGGATAAGGGACATTTGCAGCGTATTAAGATTAAATAAAGATTGGGAGATTGCTTGTGCAATGCTTTTCTCCTGCCATGCGAAGTGCTATGAACATTCGGTTACAAGCAAATAAACTCGTATAACAAGCAGTAACCTCTTGCATGTGTCAGGTGACCGTATGAATACAATGCCCTGCACCGATTCCTATTCCTGTCTGTGAATCTCCTTTTCCCGCCGCTTTTGATAATCCTCCAGGTATCGATCCAGATAAACCTTGTTGACGGTGGCCAGGATCGTGTTGCGAAGAAGATCCTTTGCATCGGACTGCGTCTTACCGATTCCATCTCTCGCCGGGGCTATACCGAACGCTGCACCGAGCATATTCTCAAATTCATCACAGAAATAGTCATAGGCGGTCTGAAGGGGATAGTTATCCTCCTGTATGCCGAACATCAATCGAAGCCCTTCAAGCTGGACAACGGGCTTGACTACGGCAATGAACAGGAGTCGTGCGAGGTGTTCCGCCGTGTATGCCTTCTTTATCGGGGATGGGATCAGACCCTGTTTCACATAATTGCTCACCATGGAGCTTGTCAACTCCGATTCCCCCAACGGCGCAAGGTGAGCGTTGACATAGCGCACCACCTGCTCCAGATAAAGCCCGACGTTCGGGATCTGCTCATAACGCGGCAAGCGGAAACCCTCAATATTCTCCATCATGCTGTTCACTTCCTTTTCCATGCAAATATTATACACGTTTCTCGTTAAACTTTCAACTGTTTTATATAAGCTTTTTACAGGTTTTTCGAAAGCTGTTGACGGAATAATAAAAACCTGATAAAATACCTGTGTCGATTTGCAAAATCGGGTGAAATGCTTCTTGTTATTAGGAGGACGTACAATGAATCGGTTTCGTATTGTCGCAGACTCAAGCTGCGACCTTCTCACGCTGGACGGAGCAGACTTCGTCAGTGTTCCGCTTACCATACGCACAGACACGGAGGAATTCCGCGATGACGCTTTTCTCGATGTGAACGAGATGGTCACTGTACTGCGCGGCACCAGGGGGCGTTCTTACAGTGCATGTCCGAATATCGCCGATTGGGAAGATGCCTTCGGTGAGCGTGGCGATGTAATCGCCTTCACCATCACCGGCAGCCTTTCCGGCAGCTACAGCGTGGCGTGTGCTGCAAAGAAGCATTGTGAGGAGCTTGATTCCTCACGCCGCATCTGCGTGGTGGATTCTCTGTCGGCCGGACCGGAGATCGCGCTCCTCATAGAAAAAGCACGGTCTGAGATGTGCGCAGGCGCCGACTTTGACGATGTGTGCAGGGCTATCCAAGTATATCGTAAGCGAACTCATCTGCTCTTTGCTCTGGAATCCATGCACAACCTTGCGCAGAATGGGCGGATCGGCAAGCTGGCGGCAGCCATGGCCGGCGTTTTGGGTATCCGTGCTGTTGGGCAAGCCGGCTCCGAAGGGACACTTGAGATGCTTGGTAAATGCCGCGGGCATCAAAAAACTCAGAAATTCATGCTGCACGAGATGGAACGGCTTGGCTTCAAGGGTGGGAGTGTTCGAATTGGACATTGTCAGAACGCAGCCTTTGCGCTGGAGCTTTGCAGCGAGATTCAGCATCGGTTCCCGGGAGCGGATGTAAAAAGCTATCCGCTGCGGGGCCTGTGCAGCTATTATGCCGAGCGCGGCGGGATTATGCTGGGGTTCGAGTCGTGAAAATAGGCCAAGCAAAGAAAAGAAAGCGATCCGTCGGCGTTTCGCATCTGATCGTGCGCATTCTGACCCTGACCCCCATTATCATCGGTATAACACTGCTTCTGATGTATATCCCTGCGGAACTTTTGACACTGCGTGAGCTGCTCCTGTGTGAGTTGTTTTTGCTGCTCATCCCCATGGCAGCATACCCCATACGGTAAATATTCCGTATTGAAAAGGATAGGCGGAAAGGTCAGCGCAGCACGGCAACGGAGCTGCTGCAAACATCACTTGATTTTGCAGCAGCTCCTTTGAGCTTGTCAGTATTTGATTGTTTCGATTCCGCACCGTGCTCGCACCGTTAAAGACATTGATTCTACTGACTTCTGCAATGTTTTCTTATCCGATGCTGCCGTTTGCGGAACGCTGTTTTTTAATTTGCATCACAGCTTATCCGAGCAGTTCAATGCCGAGTGCGTGACGCAGTATCCTGACAGCATCATTCACCGTTACCTCACCGTTGAAATCGACATCGGCAAGGCGGCACTGATTCTCAGTGAGTTCAATAATGCCCATCGCTTTACGAAGTGCCATAAGAGCATCAATGCCACTGATGCAGCCGTCCATATCGACATCTCCGAGCAAATGGTAGACGGTAGAAACTGTCATATCGTTCATAACGGGTTCTCCGTCGTAATCCCATCCGCAGAAGACATAACCCTGATGTTCAGGTGCAGCGGGGAATTCGCCCGAATCGATAACATCTCCCCTGCCCACAGTCAGCGTGCCGATAACCGCATTGTTGTTGAGGCTGTCAACGAAAGTCACCGTGTAAGCAGTCATGGACCAGCGTGCGTTCAGTGTGATATTGCCGTCAACAAGATAAACAGTTTCATCAGTATACCTTGTGCCGTTCTCATCAAACCAACCTACGAAGTCAAATCCTTCACGGGTGGGAACAGGCAATGTACCAACGGGTTGACCGTAAGTTACTGTGATTTCCGCAGGACTGACTTCGCCGCCGCGTGCATCGAAGGTGATGGTATAGTCGTTAATCGTCCACGTTGCTGTATATACAACGTTTTCGGTAACAAATTCCGCAACCTCGGGTGTCCACCCCGCAAATGAATAGCCTGCACGCATGGGAGTTCCGTTGAAGTTCGGAGTATGCGAACCCTCCTGAGCAAAGTACTGCTGATCTGCAAAGATAACTTCGCCATCTACACCATCGGTGTACCTTACAGAATAACTCGGAGTTGAGTTAATAGCAAGGCCGTTGATGTCGATACCGCTGCCGAGAATGTCCACAAAATGAGTCTCTCCGGTGTCCGTCATTGAGTAGATGTTGTTTGAAGCATCCGTTATGTAGAAGAGATCGGTTGTTGCATCATAAGCCATTTCGGTTGCACCCGCATAGACATTAACGCCAACGCCCGACATAACGACTGTCCTGTCCGTAAGATACTTGTCGGAGTACCTAATAAGCTTGGGAACAGAGGTTGCCCAATCATTGCCCATTGCGTAAACAGCACCGTCCTTCACTGCAACACCGACCATTGTGCAGTAATCGGAATCCATAATGTAACCGGACATGTAATTTGTTCCGCCCGCCTGCAGAGTTGCAGTATTGTATTGGAACATATAGAATCCGCCGACTGCATAAAGAAGTTCGTTATCCGGATCGTATGCAATATCGTTGATGCCCGTCCATGCTTCGAGACCGCCTAAGCTCACGCTTTGGCGAGTCAGTATGTCGTATCGGTAGAGTTGATAAGAAGATCCGCTTTCAACGACATAGAACAGGAAGTTATCGCCGTATGCAAGACCCTTAATCATCGAACCGCCGCTGAATTCAGCGATGGTTATCGCCGTCTGTGCGGGCAGAGCGGGATTGAATGCGATCAAAGCATCTCTGTTTGCTGAAACAGTGTATGCAACGGAGGAAGCCCCGGGCTGTTCAACTATTTCAACCGTGCATTGTGCAGATACACCTGTTTGGTTGCTTGTGACCGTTATTACAGTGCTGCCGACTGCAGCACCGGTTACAAGACCGTTTTCGTCAACGACTGCAATACTTTCATCAGCCGACGTCCAAGTTACGCTCGTATCTGCCGCGTTTGAAGGACGTACCCTCGCTTCAAGCTGTGCAGTTCCGCCTACATAAGTGCGAGCAGAAGTCTTGTTAAGCAATATGCCGTTAACGGTGCTCTGCGGCAACTCACTCTCATCCGGAATGAAGGCCATAAGTCCTAAGAATGCTTCACCGTACTTAATGGATGAACCTTCGCGTGTGTAGAGGCTGATTCCTCCGAGATTTACCGAATACGGTTCCTCGCCAAGCTGAATCATTACAACGCCGCTTGCATACTTAAGCCCCTGTGTGCTGTATGTTGCATTGAGATACAGTCTGTTCGTACCATAGTCATACGCCATCTGAGAATTGTACTGCATGTTGCCGTAGTAGTTGTTGCCCGTGAAGACACCGGCGCCTGCAATCGTCATGAACTCCTCATACTCGCCCGTCACCTTATCCACCGTATATATAACGGTCTGTGAAGAGTCGTTTGAAGGAGATCCTGCTGCATAGAGCTGTCCCTGCGCATCACATGCAAGAGCATATACAGGTCTGTTAAAATCGAGCTGTGCAATAACGTTTACACTGCCGGTATTCAGGTCAACCGTCACAAGCGACGCAGGGCACTGAACTGCCTGATCGGTGCTGTACTCGTAGGTATGGTGAAGCGTAAGGCCGTACAATGTACCTGCTGCATAATCCATTGCAAGTGCGGTAATCTGATCATTGTAAGTATCAATGTTCGCCGTACCTATTGTTGTGTAAGCCGAGAGGTCGTTTTCATCGATCCTGAGGAAAGCTCCCTTATCATTGAAGGCATAGTAGTAACCGTCATAGTAAACGCCTGAACGCAGCGAGTAGACGCTTATCATGCTCTTGTCAACAAGCATGTGCCTAAGGTCATAATCATTGCCGTGAATCCAGAAATCATAGTAGCTTGTTCCTCCCTGGTCGAGGTTAAGGAAGGCCTTAAATTCGCCTGCTGCTTCAAGAACCGTAATCTCTATGGAGTCAGTGTACAATGTGTCATCGTTTTTGTTTTTCGTCGTAACCGTAACGGTTGCCGTACCAATGCCCATAAATGTCAGTTTGCCGAATCTATCGACAACGACAACTTCTTCGTTGGAAGATACCCATGTTTTAACCTGGTTGGTAGGCCTGAGAGGTTCCGTCACAACGTTGAGTTGGAGCGTCCCTCCGGCAAGACCTACAGCCGACTCACCGTTGGTTATCGTAATGCTTTCAACGGGGATGATCTGCGTTTCAGGTTCATTGTCGGGAATGGTGAAAATAACCGTTTGCTCTACACCGGCCTTTGTTGACACATCGCCCATGTCAATAATGGTTGCGGTCGTCCTGTCGGGTTCCCATTCGTCCGGACCGAGTGTGACAAGGTAGAGGGGTGAAAGTCCCTTGTTCATGCACGGGTTCCAATAGATGTTGCCGGTGTTGTAGTCATAAGTCATGCCTGCATAGAACCAGCTGTCACCCGAAGCACTGCCGAGACGGGTTGTTGACAAAGTATCGGCATCAACAGAGTAAAGAGTTGAACTCATGTCTGCAATGACGATCATTCCTTCTGCCGTGACGCACATTGCCGTTGCAATGGCGGGTCCGCCAATATCGCCGGAGAAAGTTCCGAGCGGGTCAATCGACCCCGTTTCAAGATCCACAATGCACAAACCGCCGTTTGTAAGATCAACGCCGTACATACGACCGGTGTTGTAATCAAAGCCGATGTTTCCAACTTCAATACCGATGGTGTATCCGATTTCTTCCGGTTCGCCGATTACGGTTTCAGCGGGAACCGCACCCTTTGTAACAGGACTGCGATAAAGCACCGAAGCACCGCCGAAAGTTCCGTCCGGAGCGGTACGTGCCTGCACCATTACAGTGTAAACATATCCGTTGTAATATGCACCGCCCTGCCAGAGCGCATTGGCAGTGACATTTTCTCCGGATGTCGGATCGTAATATGTTACCATGGGTTTTCCGAGTGATGTTATTGCAGTGGGTGTTTTGTCAGCATACGTGAACCATGTGAATCGGTTGCCGATGTTTGAAAAATCTTCAACAACAAAGCCGTAGAGGGCATCCTCCGCTTTCACGACTTTGATCTTACACTCCGAACTGTAATCCACCCAAGTGGGTACCGTTGTGCCGGTTTCATTATCCCAATGATAGGGATCCCATACCTGACCCGTGGCGGTGATAACTGCGTCTCCTTCCGAAACTGCCGTTACAAAGCCATTGGCATCAACAACGGCAATGTTCTCATTTGATGTTGACCACATGACGCCGTTTGCTTGTGCATTCCACGGCTGCCACGCGACCTTAATCTGACGAGTCTGATTTTGAACCATTGTTGTGGAATACGGCTCAAGTGAGAACCCGGTCGCATTGATTCCCATTTGGAAGAGATCGGATTCAATGCTGTTTGGAATGAACAAACATGTTTGACCGCCGGGGCCATAGGTTCCGACTTCGGTGCATGCAGCAGTTTCGAGGTTGACGGTATACGTTACGTTAATATTTACATATACGGCACCCTGAGGAACCTGACTGTGTGCAAACCAGTACATTGTATCCGTGTTGTGGTCGTAGCCCATTGACTGAATAACGTTTGCTCCGCCAAAACCCGGATAATTTACAAAATCTGTTTCCCCAATGAGTACGGTTTCCGCACCGTTGCCGGCTGTATTGAGTTCCAATGCATACAGACAGCCGTTTGTACCGATACCGTAGATGCTGCCTTCGGTCGTTATTCCGAGACAGAGAATCTCCGATGAACCGTTTTCGCCCGTGATCGGCCCAATCTCGTCAACAAAGACCTGGTTGTGGTGCGGGTTCAGCACATCGGTAAGTGGAGAAGCTCAACACATAGGTAAGTGAA
>OGLH01000196.1_pt1 | contig 24947 bp, 29 predicted proteins | sample 1572791 | NCBI WGS metagenome assembly OGLH01 (sample SAMEA2581913, study PRJEB24529) | metagenome | biome: Human gut stool | place: China | collected 2011
CTGATACACGGGCCGCTCCTCCGGGAAGAAGGCCAGCAGGCTCTGCTCCACCGCGTAGCGGTCGTCATGACCGCGAAAAACCAGTTTCATAGCCCCGCCCCTTACTTCATGCCCTGGCGGACATAGGGATTCACCCGGCGCTCATAGTCCAGGGTGGTGGGCTGGTCATGGCCGGGGTAGACCCGGTAGTCGGTGGAAAGCCCCGCCAGACGGCGCAGAGAAGCCCGCATGGCCGCGTCGCTGCCGCCGGGAAAATCGGTACGGCCGCAGGAACCGGCAAACAGGGTATCCCCGGAGAACATGGCGTCGCCAATCAGCAGGCACACGGAGCCGGGGGTATGGCCGGGGGTGCGGATAACAGAGATCGTCAGCCCCGCGAGGTGCAGGGTGTCCCCCTCGTCGTAGGTTTTGGTATAGTAGAGCGGCCCCGCCGTCATCTGGGGCGGCATGGTCAGCTCGTCGGCGCAGAGGTAGACGTCGCAGCCGGTCTCGGCGGCGATCTCCTTTACGCCGCCCACGTGGTCAAAGTGCCCGTGGGTCAGCAGAATCGCTTCCACGGTCAGCCCCAGCGCGTTTACCTCGCTCAGCACCTTTTCCGGGGTGTAGCCGGGGTCGATGACACAGCAGGTCTTCGACGCACTGTCGTGGACGATGTAGCAGTTGGTTCCGTAAGCCCCAAGGGTCAGCGTGTGAATGTTCAGCATACTATCACCTACCGGGTGTGAATTTTGTCATTTTCTTCTGGGCGTATCCATCAGCTGCTCCGTGTCCAGAATCAGAGTCACGGGGCCGTCGTTAATGGACTCCACCTTCATATCCGCGCCGAAGCGGCCGTGCTGAGGGGGATACCCCAGACTGGCGCAGTCGGCGAGGAACTGCTCATACAGCCGCTCCCCCAGTTCCGGGTTCGCGGCGTCGGTAAAGCTGGGGCGGCGGCCCTTGCGGCAGTTGCCGTAGAGCGTAAACTGCGAAACGATCATGATCTCGCCGCCGACCTCGTCGAGCGTGAGGTTGATCTTGCCGTCGGCGTCTTCAAAAAGACGGAGCGAGCAGAGCTTGTCGGCAAGCTTGACGGCCTGGGCCTCGGTATCGTCGTGTGTGACGGCGAGGAGGATGAGAAAGCCTCTGCCGATGGAGCGCGTTTCCCGCTCGTCGATGGTGACGCTGGCGCGCCGGACGCGCATGAGGACTGCTTTCATGGCGGTTCTCCTTATCGCTTATTTGCTGAGCTTGGCGCGCAGGGCCTCGCCGGCCTCCTCGTAGCCGGGCTTGCCGAGCAGCGCGAACATATTCTTCTTGTAGGCCTCGACGCCGGGCTGATCAAAGGGATTGACGCCGAGCAGATAGCCGGACAGGCCGCAGGAGAACTCAAAGAAGTAAATGAGCTCGCCGAGGGTGCGGGCATTGCGCTCGCCGGCGGAGACGATGAGGTTGGGGACGCCGCCTTCGACGTGGGCGAGGAGCGTGCCGTCCATCGCCTGACGGTTGATGAAGTCCATCGTTTTGCCCTCGAGGAAGTTCAGGCCGTCGCCGTTGACGTCGTCGTGCGGGACGGTGAGCTGGTCGGGATCGGCGGCGAAGCGGACGACGGTCTCCAGCAGCGTGCGCTCGCCCTGCTGGATATACTGACCCATGGAGTGCAGGTCGGCGGTGAAATCGACGCTGGCGGGGAAGAGCCCCTTGCCCTCCTTGCCCTCGCTCTCGCCGTAGAGCTGCTTCCACCACTCCGCCATGAAGCGGAACGACGGCTCGAAGCAGGCGAGCAGCTCGATCTTCTTGCCGGAGCGGTAGAGCTCGTGGCGCATGGCGGCGTACTGCCATGCGGGGTTGGTGTAGTCCGCGATCTCGCAGAGCGCTTCCATCTCCCGCGCGCCGGCGAGCAGGGCGTCGGTGTCCACGCCCGCGACGGCGATGGGGAGCAGGCCGACCGCGGTGAGGACGCTGTAGCGTCCGCCGACGTTGTCGGGCACGACGAACTCCTCGTAGCCCTCGGCGTCCGCGAGGGACTTGAGAGCGCCCTTGTGCGCGTCGGTGGTGGCGTAAATGCGCTGCGCCGCGCCCGCCTTGCCGTACTTTTGCTCAAGCCTTTCGCGGAAGAAGCGGAAGGCGACGGCGGGCTCGGTGGTCGTGCCGGACTTGGAAATGACGTTGACGGAGAAGTCATCGTCGCCGATGAGCTCCATCACCTCGCGCAGCGCGGCGGAGGACAGACCGTTGCCGATGAAGTAGACGTTGGGGGTGTCCTTTTTCTTCAGGTTGTAGTTGGGCGAGCACAGACACTCGATCACGCCGCGCGCGCCGAGGTAGCTGCCGCCGATGCCGATGACGACAAGGGCCTTGGAGTCGCCTTGGATCTTTTTCGCGGCGGCGAGAATGCGCGCATATTCCGCGCGGTCGTACTGCGCGGGCAGGCGGACCCAGCCGATGAAATCGTCGCCCTTGCCGCCGCCGTTGAGGAGCTCGCGCTGCGCGCGCTCGAGACGGGGGCAGAGGACTTCTTCATAGGGATAGGAAAGGAAGGGCTTTGCGTGGGAAACGTTGATGGAAAGCATGATAGAATTCCTCCTTATAAAATTCAGAGCGTCAGCCGGCGGGGCGGTCGACCTTCATCACGCCGCTGATCTGATGGAGGCGGCGCATGACGGCGGAGAGCTGCTCGCTGTCGGCGACGAAGATCTCGAGATGGATGAGGGCGAAGCCGTCCGCGGTGGTCTTGGCGTTGAGGCCCGCGACGCGGGTCTGCGTGGACGAGAGGACGGCGGAGACGTCGAGCACGAGGTCGATGCGGTCCTTGGCGTAGATGTCGAGCGAGGTCTGGTAGGACTGCTTGACATCCTTGCCCCAGCTGACCTTGACCCAGCGGCCGGCCTCCTCGGGACGGCGGCGCTCGGGCGCGGCGTTGGGACAGTCGGCGCGGTGGACGGACACGCCGTAGCCGCGGGTGATGAAGCCGACGATGTCATCGCCCGGAACGGGCGTGCAGCACTTGGAGAACTTGACGAGGCAGTTGGAAAGCCCCTGCACCACGATGCCGTCCTCGCTCTTTTCACGCATGGGAACGGCGGGGCGGGTCTTGCCCGGCTCGCCGGGGATGGGCACGGTGGCGTCGCGCTCGGCCTGCTGCTGCTTATTGAGAGCCTTGAGCTCATCGCGGATGCGGTTGGCGGCCTTCTGCGCCGAGAAGCCGCCGTAGCCGATGGCGGCATACATATCGTCGAGGTTGCCGAAGCCGGTCTTTTTGAGCAGCGTGGGGCGCAGCTCGTCCCCGGTGACGGCGGCGACGGAGATGCCGTAGTGCTTGAGCTCGGATTCAAAGGCGGCGCGGCCGTTGACGATGTTCTCCTCGCGCTTTTCCTTCTTGAACCACTGGCGGATCTTGCCGCGCGCCTCGTTGGACTTGGCGATCTGCAGCCAGTCGCGGCTGGGGCCGCGGGCGGATTTGCTCGTGAGGATCTCGACCACGTCGCCGTTTTTGAGCTGGTAGTCGAGCGGGACGATGCGCCCGTTGACCTTGGCGCCGACCATGGAGTTGCCGACGGCGGAGTGGACGGAGTAGGCGAAGTCGATGGGCGTCGCGCCGGTGGGGAGGTTCGTCACGTCGCCGCGCGGGGTGAAGACGAACACCTCGTCGGCGAACATGTCGACCTTGAGGGTGTGGATAAATTCCTCGGCGTCCGTATTCTCCTGATTTTCGAGGAGACGGCGGACCCATTCGTAGTTCTGCTCGTTGGCGCTGCCGGAGATGCCCTGCTTATACTTCCAGTGGGCGGCGATGCCGTATTCGGCGATGTCGTGCATCTCCTGCGTGCGGATCTGCACCTCGAACATCACGCCGTCGGGGCCCATGACCGTGGTGTGGAGTGACTGGTAGCCGTTGGGCTTGGGCGTGCCGATATAGTCCTTGAAGCGGCCGAGCACGGGCCGGTAAAGGTCGTGGATGACGCCGAGAACATTGTAGCAGTCCGCGACGGTATCGACGATGACACGGAAGGCGAAGAGGTCGAACACCTCGTCCATGGTCTTGCTCTGGGCATACATCTTGCGGTAGATGCTGTAGGGGTGCTTCATGCGGCCGTAGACGCGGCGGAAGGGAATATGGTCCTCGGTGAGCTTGCCCTCGATCTGCTTCTGGATGCGCTCCATGAACGAGCCGTATTCCTTGGACTTCTCCTCGAGGGAGTGGGTGATCTCATTGAAGGCGGTGGGGTCGAGGTATTTGAGGGAAAGGTCCTCCAGCTCCCACTTCATGCGCTGCATACCGAGACGGTGGGCGATGGGAGCGTAGATCTCCATCGTCTCGAGCGACTTCTGACGCTGCTTGTCGGTGGACTGATACTCCATCGTGCGCATATTGTGCGTGCGGTCGGCGATCTTGATGAGGATGACGCGGATGTCCTTGGCCATCGCCATGAGCATCTTGCGCAGATTTTCCATCTGCTCCTCTTCCTTGCTCGTGTAGTGGACGCGCGTGAGCTTGGAGACGCCCTCGACCAGATCGGCGACGGTGGGGGAGAAGCGCTTGGCGATGTCGTCGTAGGTCGCGTCGGTGTCCTCGATGCAGTCGTGCAGGAGGGCGGCGATGATGGATTCGCTGTCAAGATGCAGCTCCTCGGCTACGATCTGCGCAACGGCGATGGGGTGGGTGACGAAGGGCGAGCCGTCCTTGCGCTTCTGGGTGCCGTGGTGCGCGGCGGCGTAGCGGAAGGCGGCGTCGATCTGGGCGAAGTCCGCGCCGGGGTTGTAGGCGCGGATGGTCTCGACCAGATGATCGTACTGCTTCTGCACCACCTCGGGGATGGGCTGGGGGGTCTGCTCAATGGGAGTCTGCTCGGCCGTTTTTGCGTCGCTCATACGCTGCTGCCTCCTTTCGTTCCGTCCAGTCCCTCGCGCAGGGCGCAGAGATAGGGGCTGGCATCAAGATCCACACGCTTGCCGCCGGTGAGACGGAGCGTGATGTATTTGTCGTGGCGCTCGACGGTCACGAGCCCGCGCTCGGCAAAAACCGCGAGGCACATGACCGTGCGCGGAAAGCTCTCCGCGCCGAGGGCCTCGGCGGAGAGCCGCCGCAGGAAGGGCAGCTCCGGAGAGGTGAGCGTTCCGCCCACCTCGCGCTCGAGCGCACGCCAGACGCGCACGAACTGCTCACGCGAGGGCAGGAGCTTCGCGGCGTCCTTCGCGCTCACGCCGCCGCCGCGGATCAGCGTGCGGCACAGCTCAAGCTGCTCGGCCTCGCGGGCGCCGGGGTCGTGCGCGCTGCGCAGATCGACGAGCTGGAGCTGCAGGGAGCGGCTGCCGCGGAACTCATTGACCTGAAGGTAGAAGGCGGCGTCCACGCGCTCGCCGACGGTCAGGCCGCATTCCGCGGGGGTGACGGAGAAGAAGATGCCGTCGAAGCTCGTGTGGCCCTTCTGGAGCCGGAGCTTGAGATGCTTGTTCTGTCCTACGCTCTGCATGGACTCCAGCCGCGCGCCGCGCAGGCAGAAAACAGGGCGGTTGTTGCCCGCGCCGTAGGGCTCGAGACGGGAAAGCTCCTCGACCTCCTGAAGCGTGATGAGGCTCGGGCGGGTGAGGGCGGCGTCGATCTCCAGCGAGGAGACGGGGGCCGAGTCGCCGCAGTGGGTGCGGACGTATTGATTGATGCGCTTGCGGAAGGCGGGGATATTCTCCTCCTTGATGGTGAAGCCCGCGGCGAGCTCGTGCCCGCCGAAGCCGACGAGCAGGTCGCTGCACGCTTCGAGCGCGGCAAAGAGGTTGAAGCCGCCGTAGCTGCGGCAGGAGCCCTTGCCCATGCCGCCGGCGAGGTGGATCATGAAGCTGGGACAGGAGAATTTTTCGGAAAGACGCGAGGCGACGATGCCGACCACGCCCTGATGCCATTCCTCGCTCGAGAGCACGAGCGCGTTGCGCTCGGTGGGGGCGAGGGTGTCCATCTGCTCGATGGCGCAGCGGAAGATATCCTGCTCGACGCTCTGGCGCTCGCGGTTGAGGTCGCACAGCTCGCGGGCGAGCCGCTCGGCCTTGGCGGGGTCCTGCGTGAGCAGGAGCTCGGCGGCCAGCTCCGCGCGGCCCATGCGTCCGGCGGCGTTGATGCGGGGGGCGAGGACGAAGCCGATCTGCACGGAGGAGACCGGACGTCCGGTCAGGCCGGCCTCGCGCAGCAGCGCGTGAAGGCCCGTGAAGTCGCTGCGGTCGATGCCCTCAAGGCCGCATTGGACGATGGTGCGGTTTTCGCCCTCCATGCGCATGACGTCGGCAATGGTGCCGATGGCGGCAAGGGTGCAGTAGCGGGAGAAGAGCGCGCTTTCGCGCTCGGCGCCGCCGAGGGCGAGGACCAGCTCGAGCGCGACGCCGACGCCGGCAAGATGCTTGAACGGGAAACCGCAGTCCGGGCGGTGGGGGTCGACCACGGCGCAGGCGGCGGGCAGCTCGTCCTTACATTCGTGGTGGTCGGTGATGACGAGATCGACGCCGAGCGTGGCGGCGAACGCCGTTTCCTCCACGCCGGTGATGCCGCAGTCCACGGTGACGATGAGCGTGACGCCCTGCTCGGCAAGCGCGCGGATCGCGTCGCAGCCGAGGCCGTAGCCCTCCTCGATGCGGCGGGGAATGTGCATGAGCACCGCCGCGCCGCGGGAGCGGAGATAATCGGTCAGAAGGCAGGTGGAGGTGATGCCGTCCACGTCGTAATCGCCGAACACGGCGATGGTCTCGCCGCCGGCAAGCGCGCGGTCGATGCGCGCCACGGCCTTGTCCATATCGCGCATGAGGAAGGGGGAGTAGACCAGCGAGCGTTCGCGGTCGAGATGCGCGGCGGCCTGCTCGGGCGTGACGACACCGCGCGAGGCCAGTACGGTCGATACCAAATAGGGATAGCCTGCGTCCATCAGAGCTTCGACCGCGGCGTCATCCGTTTCCGGGATGAGCCAGCGTTCGTATTTCATGCAGTGACCTCCGATCTGTACGGCAAAAGTGCCGCGGATACTAATTCAATCTAATATTATAGCAAAGATGCGCGGAAAGGTAAAGAGAAAATATAAGGCGCGTCCTGCCGCATTTTTTGATTTTTTACGAGAAAGCTATTGACAAACGGACCTTCTCCCTGTTATACTGTCCCTTGTCCTGTCGGGCAGAATATGGCGGCATAGCTCAGTTGGCCAGAGCATTCGGTTCATACCCGAAGTGTCCCCGGTTCGAATCCAGGTGCCGCTACCAAAGAGCACGGGATGCGAGAGCATCCCGTGCGTTATATGGCCCGTTGGTCAAGTGGTTAAGACACGGCCCTTTCACGGCTGTAACATGGGTTCGAATCCCGTACGGGTCACCATTTGCGGGCTTAGCTCAGCTGGTTAGAGCGCATGCTTCACACGCATGAGGTCACTGGTTCGAGTCCAGTAGTCCGCACCAGAAACGACCGGAAATCGAAAGATTTTCGGTCGTTTTCTATGCATATTTTAGACCGAATTTTCTGCTATATTCGCGTGTTTTCGACGCTTTTCCAACAAATATGTAATTTTTCAGAAACAACCTTTTATCAAGTCCGAAACAAGTTTGAAACGACTTTCTGACAGGTTTTGAGCAAAAAATAGAGCAAACTGTTGCACTTTTGTTGCACCTGTGTTGCACCTATTTGATATGGCAATATTGGACAATGTTTTATTGACATTTTGCTGTTTTTGGTATAAGATGCATATATTATCAAAGAGAGTTATTTCAATGGGGCACACAATTTTTCATTGCCTCGTAGTTCCAAAACAGCTGCATGATAGGCATAAGGAGTTTAATGATCGTCAATGGAGCGAGTCAAGCAGATGCGGCTGCAAAATAAAAGCATTTGCAAATTTATGACATAAGGAGGGGCCCACTATGTTGATGGAACAGGAAGCTCCCCTGCTTTTTCATACCGTATTTGCCGGGGCGGTCATATTGACTGTGGCGTATCTGCTGCATTGGCGGGGCCATTCTCCGCAAAAAAAGCCGCTCGAGCTGATCCTTTATTTTGTCCTTTTACAGATCCCGGCCTACATCTTGGTCTTCTACGCTATGATGTGTCCCGGTTCCGGAGAGAGGACCTTCGCTTTCGCAATGGGAGGTTTTTGCTGGCTGATCGGAATTCTGGTTCTCATGCAGGGGATTCGCGATCTGTTGGATCACAACACAAATAAAAAGGATCCGCCCAAATGAACAGCGATATGGAGAGGAGTACCTCAAAAAGGTACTCCTCATTTTTTACCGTATCAATCTTCATCGGGCCATTCGCTCTCCGGCACGGGCCGGTCGGGCAGCTCGCCTATCCGATGGAATGCTGCTGAGCAGAGAGGTATACATAAAGCCAAAGGGCGCGTTCTTTTGAACGCGCCCTTGCTGTTTAGCCGGACAGCTCCCGGATCTCGTCCTGAATGAGGCGGCCCGCCGCGGCGGCAAGCTGGTCGATGCGCCGGATGCGCGCGAGGTCGCGGCCATAGATGGCGTTCGCCGCCGGAACGCCGGCGTTCTCACCCATGAACACCGCGGCGACGCGGACGCCCTGCGCGCGCAGGGCGCGGACCTCGGCAGCGGTGTCGTCGATGCCGGGCTGACCGTCGTAATCGCGGCTGAGCGGAATTTTGCCGCTCGGGAGAATTTTATGGCTGTCGTTCGGGCTGGCATCGGTGAGCAGGATCAGCAGGTGCTTGTCCGCGGGAGCCGATTTCATCAGCTCGCCCATGCCGCGCAGAGCCAGACCGTCGCGGTTCCAGCCCGCGGCAAAGTAGTCGAACACGCGATGCTCGCCGTTTTTGTCCCCGAAATCCTTCAAAACGCGCAGCACCGTGTAGCCGCGCAGGCTGCAGAAGCTGGTCACGCGCACGGGAATGCCGCAGGAGGCAAGGCTTTTGGCGAGAAGGTAGCCCTGAATGGCGATGCTCTCCTGACAGTGCAGGCGCGAGGCCGAGGCGTCGAGCATCAGGTCGACGGTGAAGCCCGCGCGGCTCTCCTCATCCTTGCGGAGAAAGACACGGCTGTCGTGCAGCACCGGCGCGCGCCAGACGCGCGTACCGTCCAGCCGCCCCTCGCGGGCGAGGATGTCCTCGGGCTGCTGATGGATGAGCATACAGTTGCGGATCTGCTCTGTCAGGCGCAGGAGAGCGTTCTGATGCAGTGCGCTGTCGCGGACGTAGGCGGCGCGATTGCGCTTGGCCTGCTCGGCAGCCTGCTCGAAAAGACGCTGCGTGTCGGCGCGCATGGGCTGGCCCGGCACGCGCTCGCCGCGGGTGAACCAGAGATGGCAGCCGAGGTGATCGCCGGTGCAGCAGCGCTGCTCGATGCGCGCGAGCGCCTGCGGGGAATAGAGGCTGCGGCCGAAGCAGCGCTCGATGTAGTCGTGATCCTCCGCTTCGCGCTCGTTCGAGTGAAGCTGGGCGCGCAGCGCGTTGGACGCGCGCACCATGCCGTTCTCGCCGGCGACCGCGGAGCGGCCGACGGTCAGCTCGTCGGTGCGGACGACCTCGACCGGCAGGAGCTTGGTGAGCAGCGGCGCCCAGCGGTCGCTGAAATGAAGGCGGAACGGTGATTTTTTATGGGGCGTGCCGTCAAATTGCAGGTATTTCTCAAACGCCGCGCGGACGGCGGCCTCCAGATCGTCCGCGTCGAGCGTGCCCGGGCAGGCGAGGGCCTCGGAGAGTCCCTTTTCCCACGGGGCGAGCAGCGGCGGCTTCTGCCCCAGAACGGACCTCCAGCGGGCGGACTGGAGCGAATAGACGAGCTGGTTCTTGTCCATCCACTCCTGCCGCGAGAGCTGATATTCCGAGGCAAAAAATTCTGCGGCGTGGGCGCGGCGCAGCTCCGTGAGCACGGGGCGGACGGGAAGCTCCTTTTCATAGACGGCGTTTTCCAGCGCGAGCCACGCGAGGTCGTCGAACGCGGAGCGCCGCGTGTCGTCCGCCCAAAGGGCGAAGAGACGGCGCGGCATCTCGTCGCCCAGCCACTTGCGGACCAGACCGATGACGCAGTTCATGTAGAAGTCCGGCGTGCCGTCGGCCTTGAGGGCGAGGAACTGCGGCTCAAATTGATAGTCGCCGCAGGCGGTCCAGACCAGATTGATGGCGCGGCGCTGGTTGGCGCTGTAGCTGTCGGTTTCCATATCAGTCGGTGAACAGGCGGCTGCGGTCGAGCTTCGCGGGGATGCGCGCGGCGATAACGTCGCGGATGAGGCTCTGCTCGTAGGCGTCGAAGGCCTTGTTGGTGATGCCCATGTCAAGCGCCGTACCGGCGCTCACGCCGCGGCGGATCAGGCGCAGCGCGTCCAGAAGCCCGCGCAGGTCGAGCGCCTTGGAGGAGATCTCCGCGCTCTCGCACTTCTTTTGCAGGTCGAGAAAGAGCTGCACGAGCTGTCCGCGGTACTTTTTCTCCAGCGTGGGGAACTCCTCGCCGAGCAGACGGTCCAGACCGTCCTCCGCGATGGGCGGCATCTGAATGACGACAAAGCGCGAGGTGAGCGCTTCATTCAGCTCGCGCGTGCCGGCGTAGCCGTAGTTCATCGTGCCGATGAAGCGCGCGGCGGGGTCGACCGTCACGCGGTCGTAGCCGGGGACGTCGATGGCGCGGCGGAAGTCCAGCGCGGCGTGCAGCACGGCAAGAGCCTCATTTTTGGCCATGTTGATCTCGTCGAGCACGCCGAAGCCCCCGTGCTTCGCACAGAGGTAGACGGGGCCGGGGCGGAAGGTCACCTGTCCGTTTTCAAAGGTGTCCATGCCGATGAGTCCGGCGGCGTCCATGCTGACGTGGAAGGAAACGTCCCACGCGGGGCGGCCGAAGGCCTGCGCCAGATTTTCGGCCAGCACGTTCTTGCCGGTCGCCTTGCTGCCGGCGAGCAGCAGGTTCTCGCCGCACAGCAGCGCGGCGATGGCGGCCTCCCAGACCTCTTTCCCATAATAATGATAGCGCGGCTGCGGGATGCGGCCCTGCAGCGCCGGCTCGGCGGGGTATTGTGCGCGGTAGGCGCGGACGCCGTCGAGCAGCGCGGGGCTGATGTGCTCCTGCTCTAAAAATTCCAACAAGCTCTCCTCATCCTCTCTTTTGGAAATGCGCGTGCGGGGGCGCGCTTCGTTTCGGCCTCATCATAGCACAACGCGAGGGCTTTGCAAGCCCTTTTTCCGTCAAAATTTCGGACGGCTGCGGCGCGTTTCCTGGACGCTTTGGCGCGAGCGGCGCAAAAAAGAACGCCGCCCGCGGGCGGCGCTCTCTGAACGGCTCAGTCTTTTGTAAGGATGATGGGCATGGCGGTGGTCTCGCTCTCGCCGTCGGCGCTGTTGTTGGCGGAGGGCATTATCTCGCGCGTGAGCATTGCCAAGAGCCGCGTGCCGTCGGTCAGCTCCGCATGGAATACGACCTGCAGCTCCGCACCGTAGGGAAGGCCAAATTCCACGCCCTCTGCGCCGTAGATGCTGTAAACGCCGGCGGTGCTCTCATCGGGAATGTCGCTGATCCACCACTGCACGACGGAGCGTTCCTCGTCGTCAGCCTCCGCAAATTTGAGCACGCTTTGCGCCGCGCTCTTTCCGTCCACCAGATAGTCGAGCCACGCGGACCGGACGTCGGCATCATAAGCGCCGAGGTAGAGGTTCGCGGTGCGGTGGTCCTCGGGGTCCGCCCAGCCCCTGACGCTGCATCGGATGCCCGAGCTGGAATAGGAACGGCTGAGGACGTAGCCGAAGGAAAGATCCTCATAGAGCTTCGGCAGCGCCTCGTCGGCAAAGCCGGGCAGGTCGCGGATCGTCTCGAGCTGGCGCTCGCCGCCGGTATCGTAGGCGGCGGTGGCTTCGAAGCCGGCGTCGTTCATCGAAAGCACGGCTTCGCCTCGGTAGACGTCGTACTCGTCGCGGACCAGCTCGACGGCGGTCGTTCCGTCGTCGGAGGCAAGGGAGCGGAGACGGAGGGAGACGGCAAGGTCTTCCTGCACCGTCTTGGGCCGGAGGGCGAAGGCAACCGTGCAGGTGTAGGCGTCCAGGTCGAAGCGCTTGACCGTGTAGTCGAACTGCGCGGTCAGCGTGGCGCTCTCCTCCATCGCTTCGCGCACGGAGCTGCTGATGCCCGCGATCTGCGAGGAAAGGCTGGACTGCACGCTCATGATCTGTGATTGCAGAGAGCCGACCTGCCGCTCGAGCTGCTTGACGCGGTGGTTATTGTAGAGTGCCAGACCGACGGCGAGGGCGAGGCAGACCGCCGCCGCGCCGAGAAGGAGCTTTTGCCGGCGAACCTTCTTCGGCGCGGCAAGGGTCTCCTGCGCGGGCGCGGGCGAGGAAGCTTCGACAGACGAGGCGGCCTTGGCGTCACCCTTTTCCGCTTCCTCAAGGCTCAAAAGCTCATCGACGCTCACGCCGTAGAGACGGCTGAGCTCCACGAGCTTGCTCAGCTCGGGCTGGGCGGCGCCGTTCTCCCACTTGGAAACGGCCTGACGGGAGACGTTCAGCCGTTCGGCCAGCTCCTCCTGCGAGAGGCCCGCCGCGCGGCGGAGCTCATAGAGTTTTTCACATAGCTTCATGGGCGCATTCTCCTTTGCTTTGATGGCATCAGCTTAGCAAAAACAGCCGTTTTGCGCCACCAACCGGGTGTTTCGTTTTGTCAACCAATGGTTTCCTTTTGCCCAAATGCCCTTTTTCGTGCAACCTTTCGCCGCCGCGCGCATATACTGCATGGTATGGCACGGGGAGGTGAGAGCATGAGAGAGTGGCAGGGCGTCCGCGGCGATGTGGACGACATGATCTTTGTGGACGACTGGTTCGTCAGCGAACGGTAAGTGAGAAAAAGCTCCGCGCGTTTCAGGGAAGGAACGCAGGCGGAGCGTTTTTCGTTTTTATAGAGCCTTGTCGATGGTCGCGCCGCCGGCGACAACGTCGCCGCGGTAAAAGACCACGGCCTGCCCCGCGGTGATGGCGCGCTGCGGCTCGTCGAAGTCCACGCGGACCGCGCCGCCGTCCAGCGGCGTGACGGTCGCAGCGCTTTCGCGCTGGGAATAGCGCGTTTTGGCGGTGACGCGCAGCGGCTCTGCGGGCGGCGTGACGATCCAGCTCACGCGCGAGGCGAGCAGGGCGGAGGAAAACAGCTCCGCGTCGTCGCCGAGGAGCACGGTGTTGTGCTTCGCGTCCTTGGAAAGGACGTAGAGTGGGCGGTCGGCGCTCACGCCGAGACCCTTGCGCTGACCGGCGGTGTAGGCGACCAGTCCGCGGTGACGACCGAGGACGCGGCCGCTCGTATCGACGAAGTCGCCCGGCTCGGGCGTGACGCCGCCGAACTCGCGCAGGAAGCGCACATAGTCCCCGTCGGGGACGAAGCAGATGTCCTGCGAGTCAGGCTTCTGCGCGTTTTCTAGGCCGAAGTCTGCGGCGAGGGCGCGGATCTCCGGCTTGCTGTATTCGCCGACGGGAAGCAGCAGATGCGCGAGCTGGCGCTGCGTCATCTGGTAGAGCACATAGCTCTGATCCTTGTGCGCGTCCACGCCGCGCAGGAGCAGGTGACGGCCCGACGCAGCGTCGAAGCCGACGCGGGCATAGTGCCCGGTGGAAACATAGTCGAAGCCGTGGTCGAGCGCCCAGTCGAGCATCGCGCCGAACTTCAGCTCACGGTTGCAGTCCAGACAGGGGTTTGGGGTGCGGCCCGCGCAGTATTCCGAGACGAAATGCCCCATGACCTCGCGGCGGAAAAGGCCGCACAGGTCGAGCACCCGGTGGGAAATGCCCATCTGCGCGGCGACGCGCCCGGCCTCCTCGATGTCGTCGGCGCTGCCGCAGGTGCCGGGACGGTCCTTATAATGGTGCAGCCGCAGCGTGACGCCCGAAACGTCATAGCCCTGCTTTTGCAGCAGGAGGACGCAGGCGGCGCTGTCCACGCCGCCGGACATACCGACTAAAACCTTCTTTGCCATGCGTGCCGCTCCCTCAATCCAGGTATTTTTGCAGGAACGCGCGGCTCGGCAGCGCGTCACTCAACTCCATGAGAACATGGTCGAAGCCGCCGGCATAGTCAAAGCGGCGGTCGGACAGCGACAGATCCGTCGAGCGGGCGTCGGGCAGCGAGAGCGTGAAGGCCGTGCCCTTACCGACAGCGGATTCCGCCACGAGCATCCCGCCGTGGCCCTGCGCGATGCGGCGGCAGAGGGACAGCCCGACGCCGAGACCGTGCGGCGGCGCGGGATCAAGGCGGTCCGTATCCAGATAGCGCTCGAAGATGTGGGCAAGGCGCTCCGGCTCGATGCCGCGGCCCGTGTCGGCCACGGTGAGCTGAACATGGCGCTCACCGCATTTGACGCGCACGCTGACCGTGCCGCCCTCCGGCGTGAATTTCAGCGCGTTGGAGAGCAGGTTCAAAAGCGCGCGCTCGAGCATGGGGGCGTTGAATGCGATGACGTGGCTCTCGTGGCTGGCGGAAAAGCGCAGCGCGACGCCGCGCAGCGCGAAAAGCGGCTCGGCACGCTCGCAGAGCGCGTGGCAGAAGCCGACGATATCGTCGTTGCACAGCCGGAAGCGTCCGCCCTGCACCAGCTCGCTCGCGGCGGAGAGGTTGCCGACCAGACGCAGCATTTGATGGCAGCTCATCGTGAGAATGGCTGCATTTTTATCCAGCACGGGGTCGGCCTCGCGCGCTTCCGCCGGCGCGAGACGGTTCGCCGCGGCAAACACGTTCGCCATCGAGGAGCGGAGCTGGGCCGAAACGTTCGGCAGGACCTCGGCCAGAAGCTGGAGGTCTTTTTCGTCAAGCGGCATCATAAAGTGCGCCTCCTTTGGGAAAGCTGTTCATATCCTTTGCAGGACGGCGCGATTTTCGTGTGGAAAAAAGTACCGCAGCGCGATGAGCGCAATGTGAGATAATTAATAGAATACCAAACTCCTGTCGAAAATACAAGAACTTTCGTGTAAAGGAAAATTTTTTGAAAAAAACACTTGCATTCGGGAAAGAGTATGCTATAATACCAAATGTGCCATACATTTGATATATTCCGTAAAAACGAAAGGGAGCGCATTTTATGTCTATTAAAATCGGTATCAACGGCTTTGGCCGTATCGGCCGTATGGTGTTCCGTGCCTGCCTCGAGCATCCCGAGATCGACGTGGTCGGCATCAACGATCTGTGCCCTGCCGATTACCTTGCCTATATGCTCAAGTACGATACGATGCACGGCCGCTGCAAGGCTGACATCGAAAGCCGCGAGAACGCGCTGGTCGTCAACGGTCAGGTCATTCCCGTGTTCAGCGAGAGAGACCCCGCGAACCTGAAGTGGGGCAAGCTCGGCGCGGAGTATATCGTCGAGTCCACCGGCCTGTTCCTGACGAAGGAAAAGGCTGCCGGTCACATCGCCGCCGGCGCAAAGAAGGTCATCATGTCCGCGCCGAGCAAGGACGACACCCCGATGTTCGTCATGGGCGTGAACCATAAGAACTATACCAGCGATATGCAGTTCGTCTCCAACGCGAGCTGCACCACCAACTGCCTCGCCCCCATTGCCAAGGTCCTGCATGAGAACTTCGGCATCAAGGACGGCCTGATGACGACCATCCACTCGGTCACCGCCACACAGGAGACGGTGGACGGTCCCTCTCTCAAGGATTGGCGCGGCGGCCGCGCGGCTACCGCGAACATCATCCCCAGCTCCACCGGCGCAGCCCGTGCGGTCGGCAAGGTCATTCCCGAGCTCAACGGCAAGCTGACCGGTATGTCCATGCGCGTTCCGACGCTGGACGTTTCCGTCGTTGACCTGACCGTCAACCTCGAGAAGCCCACCACCTACGATGAGATCTGCGTTGCCATGAAGAAGGCCAGCGAGGGCGAGCTGAAGGGCATCCTCGGCTACACCGACGAGGCCGTCGTTTCCTCCGACTTCCTCGGCGACTCCCGTACCTCCATTTTCGACGCCACCGCCGGCATCGCCCTGACGGATACCTTTGTCAAGGTCGTCAGCTGGTACGATAACGAGATCGGCTACTCCAACAAGGTGCTTGAGCTCATCGAGCACATGTATGAGGTCGATCACGGTCACTCCGCCAAGTAAGCGCGGACAATAAGCCAACTTCTGAGAGTTTCCTCCTCTCGTTCGTTGTAGAAAGAGAAAGCCTGTTATTACTGGATTTTCCAGCAATAACAGGCTTTTTCTTAGCTTTCATCTTGCTCGTTTCTGCCCGTTTCTGCCAGTCATAGCAGGACCTGTGAACACAGTGATGAACACAGAAGCTCAGCAGGTTATTTCATCGTTGCCAGTTTACGGATCAGGTCGCTGCCGTACTTGTAGGCCGCGAGGTAGTCCATCGTCTTGTCTTCCAACCCCGCCCGCTTTTGGAGCTGCGCGCGATAGTCGTCGTACTTCGGGCGGTACGCGCCGAGTACCAGCGAGAGCTTGCGCTTGCGGCGATACACGCCGTCGCCGTTGCTCTGGCTGCCGGTGTTTCCGTTGGAGGTGTTGCCCTCGATGGCGGTGACATACTGCCCGCTGACGCTCTCGCAGATGCCGCAATGGTCGGTCTTGTACACCGTGCCGGGCAAGTCGTAGATCAGCACGTCGCCGGGCCGGTAGCCCGTGGTGACCCACTGCCCGTGTGCCTGCGCCCAGCGCATCAGCTCGCCGCAGGAGGCCGTCTTGCCGCCGTCCATAAAGAGCGCCTTGTCTGCCTGCTGGAAGCACCACCACACGAACTGCATACACCAGTACACGCCGTCCATGCCGTAGGACTTGCCGTACTTCTGCCGGTTGCCGCTCTGCTCGACCGTGCCGATTTCCTTCATGGCAACGGCCAGCACATCAGCCGCCGTTGCCATTGCCCGTCTCCGTGTTGAGCTGCTTGACGAAATAGAACGTCACGACCATCGTGTAGACGTTCATGAAGTTCTCAGGGATCGCGTTCTGGATGGTGAGCACACAGAACGTGATGGTCAGCGCGATGGTCACGAGCGATTTCACGCTCAGGAGGTTCGCGAGTTTTTTTAGCAAGAGGTCCATTTCATTCTCCTTTGCACTTGATTTTGATGTTGGCGAGCAGCGTCAGCTCTGCCGTCCACGCGGCGAACCACGCGACGGTCAGGCTGTCCGGCACGGTCTTGTCGTTGGCGGTGAGTACGAGACTCACGATGCAGTACCACGTCAGGTTAAAGATGGCCGCCCAGACGTACTTGTCGCGCTTGCGCATGGTCTTGAGTTTTTCCCGCGCGGACTTATAGAGGTCGATGCCCAGAAGCGTCATGCAAACCACGCACACGCCCGCGAGGATGGTTTCGGCCCAATCCATCAACTTACCACCTCCCACTCGTCGATCTCCGACTTGATGCGGTCGATAAAACTGTTTCCACCGAGGGCCTTGTACCCGCGGTAGAGATAGAGAAAATCCTCCAGCTCGTACTGTCGGATGGTGTGGTCCTCCCTGTGGCGGTAGTAGGTGTGCAGCATGTCGTGCCGGAGCTGGCATTTGAGCGCGTCGGTCAGCTTGTCCAGCCCGAGCAGCTTGTTCCGGATGGGCTTGATGAGCATGGCCAGCGCCGCGAGGATGACCGTGATCTCCGAGCAGATGGAGGCCGCGGATGCTAAGTTACCCATTGGCGTACTCTCTCTTTCGTTCAGGATTGGCCGGAGTTGCCTCCGGCCCTACTCACTTGTTCAGCTCCGCGAGCTTCGCTGCAATATCGTCCGGGATGCGGCACTTCTCCTTCTTGACGCAGTAGCCGTTCTCATCGTAGGTAAGCTTGTACTGCGGCAGGACGTAGATCTCCGTGCCGGCGCGCTCAAGATCGCGGCGCATGACCGGCTGCTTGATGCTGTTCTTGACGCCCGCGCTCTCGCTCAGGCCCGCGGGGGTATCGGTGACCTCGATGGGCTTGCCGTCGGATGCGATTCTCTTGTAAGTAGCCATTGTTTTAATCTCCTTTTTGTTTTATTCGGTGCCGTAAAACAGATCGTTGTAGCACCGATAGCGATATTTGATGCTGCCGGTATCAATGCTCTGATTCGTTTCTCTGCACATTCTCTGCCACTCCCCGCAACAGTCCATTTCAGGACAGCCGCAGCGATATACGCAATTCGGGACGAGTACGTCAGAGAGCTCCGGCTCTACCTCACGCAGTGCCCGCTTGAAGTCCTCCGCATAGGCGCGTGTCTCCGGTGACGCCCGTCGGCAGAGGCGCTTACGCATAGTATCGATCAAGGCCTGTGCGTTTGCTTCCCCGGTAAAGTCTACCGGCACGTCCTGCGGGAGCTTGTCGCGTGGAATGCCCGTGCGGTCTGAACGCTGAGAGCTGATGAAGCATTCCCACTTGTGGCGGCTCCAGTGCGTGGCGATCCAGCTTTTAATGCAGTGCCAGCTCCACTTAACGCGAATGCCGCGGATCGGGCTGTGCTCGGCGATGAGGATATCCCGTCTGAAATCACCGCTCGGCTCATGCCCGAGCGGAGGCTTGGAAACGGTAGCGCGGCAGTCGTCCACGACTTCCGTCCAATCGCCCTTGATTTTGAGGATAATGGTCTTAAAGTCTTCTTTCACTTGCATCCTCGCTTTCGATTCAATAACTCCTGCCGTCCTTTGTTGCGGCCTTTTGCGTCTGCATTGCAGCTAAGTCACAGGCATTCCGTCTGTCTGGGGGACGATCACCACCTCCTGCCTGTTACAATCTCGCCGGGCATCGGCCCCGTCCGTTCCGGCGGCGGAAAAGGTGAAAAGCAATGTGATTCGAGTGATTCCCTTGTCGAAAAAATCAGCCGGCAGAAACGAAATCTCGGGAACTTGGAATGGGCAGCCGAGGATTGAATACGGGTGTCCGCTGGACGCTTGTGGGCTGTTCGGCGGGAGCTGCTTCCTGTGTTCTTGATCTCTCGGAATGCCCGTGACTTAACTGCAATGCACGGCCTCGCCTGATGGTCAGGCGGCTCTTGTTATTTTCACGCGGAAGGCCCGCAGAAGCGCGCGTAGACGCGCGAGGAGCGAGCCGGTACGCTGAGCCGCCGCGTCTTCCAACGCACGCAGGAGACGGCTCTGCGCCGCCGCACGGTGCCTTCGCTGGCCCCATATCGGCGCCGTTATCAGCGCGCGATCCGGCGTCCGCTCCTGCCGCTTTTGGGCTCCGGAGGCGGTCGCCCTGCGCGCTGCAGCTCTGGCCCGCTCCGGGATCAGATCGTCCGCCGCGTGCTGCCGGTAGAGCGCATACAGCGCCGGCTCGAGCGCGTCCACGCCCAGCAGCTCCACGCCGCTGCCGTCGGTGCAGAGGGCACGGATGCGGCCGGCCGCGCGATGGATCGTGCGGCAGACGGTCGAATGGTCCACGCCCAGCAGTGCGCCGATCGAGCGCATATCCAGCCACTCGCCATAGTAGAGGTAGAGATACACGGCCTGCGTCTCCGTCAAGCGTGAGAGTACATAGCGCGCCGTTTCCGGTTCGGCCAGGTCAAGACGGTTCGGATGCTCGCGCAGATCCTCCTGGCGCAGATCCTCCGCCTTATCGTTAAGGACCTTCTTCGCACGGAGCAGCGTGCGGGAGACCGTGGCCTTGTTCACGTCGAGCTGCTCGGCGATCTCCGTCGCGGTCTTGCCCTGCAGGAGGAGATCGAGCATTTCGCGCTGGCGGTCTGAGACCGCCGCGCGGCCGCGCCGGAGCGCCCTCATGAGCCGTGCGCGGCTCTCGCCATTGTCCGAGCCGAGGTCATCCCAACGGACTTGATTTCCTTCGAGGTCTGCAAAGGTCAAGTCGCAGCGCTCGAAGAAGTCAAAGCTGTTGACATCTGCTCCGGCAGCACCGGTGTGTATGACCGTCCGCTTGACCGCCTTGTGCCGCTTTTCCTGCGGTGGGCGAAGAGCTTCCAGCCGCTCAAGGCTCTCGTGGTACATCTCGAACAGGATGCGAAGACGGTGCTTCTGCTCTCCGCGTCTGCCGGGGTCCTGCTCCTGCTTGATCTCCTCCCGGACGAGCTGAATGCGCGCATAAAGCTGGTCTTTCTCCTGGACGGCAGCCTCATAGGCGGTCACGTCAGCCCTCCCAGTCTACCCAGCCGTCCATGTAGACCTTGATCACACCGTCCACGCGGTAGAAGGCGTTGTTGATGAGCGGCACGCCCTCCGTGTATTCGATGGGATTGTCGGCGCTCATGCCGACCGGATTTGCCTGCTCGACGTAATCCTTTCGGACGTCCACGTCGTTGACGGTGAAGATCCTCCAGTCAAAGCCGAGCTTGTCGCTCTGCTCCGTGCGCTGCGTGATGCCGCCAGCGGCCCGCACGAGCTTTCCGTCCGTGATCGCGCCCTTAATGGCATTGAGCTTTTCAGTTTGCATCATAGGTGGCCTCCAGTTCCGCCAGCTGCGCGTTGGCAGCGGCAAGGTTTTCTTCGCTCTCGGTGAGCTGCGTATCCTTCTGGGCGACGGCAGCGTTCAGGCTCTCGATCTGCGCCTGATACGGCGTAACATCGCCCCAATGCTGCTTGTCCGTTTTGAGAATGACGGTAAAGTAGCCCTGCTTTGTGTACTCGATTTCCTGCACGGAAAAGGTGTAGCCCTCTGGCAGTGGGCAAGCCGGATAGTCCGTGCGGACCTGCTCAACCGTGACATTCTGCCAGTCGATGGCCTCGACCGCCTCCAGCGTGTTTTCCTCGTAGCAGCGCTCGAAGATCACACGGTATACTCCATTCAATGCCTGAACAAAGCCGACGCGGTGGCCGTTGATCCTGTAATTTACTCCGTAAAATCCACTCATATACTCCTCCTTACCCGATCAGCAGCACAGCGCCGTCGAAGGCGGACGATGTGTGCAGTGTAATGGTCCCGTCAGCGGCGATCATGGCATAGGTCTCAAGGCTTGCCCATGTGCCTTTCCGATAGGCGCCGCTTGACAAGATAGATGCTTGCGCGAAAACGTCATTGCCCAGCAGCCCATGCTCGCTTCGCGGGATGCTCATGGTCGCCTCCGCATCGGTCTGTGTCCACTGGGCAGCGGTAAAGGTCTTGTAATACGATGCCGCCCCACTCGGTGTTTTCCATTCCTGTCCATCGGCGGTCTTCGTCATTACCTGACCGGCGCTGCCGCCGGGGACGGCAGGGAACGCGCCGACATCCTCGGCCGTATATTCGGGGGCGCTTGGCTCACGCGCCCACTGCGAAATGCCAGGGTCGCGCACAGGGATCTCGACGCCGTTTACTTCAAAGCTGTCAATGTAATTCGTATTTGCCATGTGCTCCTCCTTAGATGGTGAGCGTGTGCTCGTTGATCGCAGCCGGCGAGAGCTTGAGCGTCGAGCCCTCCTGCTGCATCGTGCGGGAGGGGACATCAACGAGCTTGACCACGGACCCGTCCACGTTAAATTCCTTCGCCACACAGATGCCGACAATCCGCTCGCCCGCTGCGTTGTGGGCAATGACGCCAGCCATGAGCGTCTCCGGCGTTACGGTGTCCCCGGTCAGGTCAAGCAGGACTGTTCCGTCGCTGAGCTGGACTTTGTTGTTGGCCATGCCGCACCTCCTCAGCCGATGGTGACCGTCTTGCCTCCCTGCGCATTGTCGGTGTAGGCAATCGGGATCGCCGCCACCGTGACGGAGCTGAGGCAGTTGTACTCCTCGTCGGGCAGAACCTCCTGCGAGGCGAACGTGGGTGTGACGTTCTTGGCCTGCGGCTTCATGCCCTCGCTGCCGGACATCGTGCCGAGCACGCCGAGGACGGTGATGCCCTCGCGAATGTTGGCGGGGATCAGCTTCGCCTCTTCGGCTGCGTCGATCTGCGCCTTGCCGCTGCCGTCGTGGTAGCCCTGGGGGATGGTGACCGGCTTACCCTTTTCCGTGATGTTGAGCGTCTTGGCCCCGTTGTTCGGCATGGTACCGGTGACCTTGCTGCCGGTGACATAGGCCGTCTTGCCGGTCAGAATTTCCGCCGCGCCCGCGGTGGCGTCGCCGGTGTCCGCGTCAAATTCGCAGGAGCCGGTGATGGGCGCGCCGTCCTTGCCGTGCGCGGTAAAGCCCTTGAGGAGCTTGTCCGCGACCACGGTGTCCTGGGTGAGGTCCATGAGGACTTCGCCGCTCGAGAGTACGATTTTGCTGTTGTACTGATTTTCAGCCATTGAAAATACCTCCGATAAAAATTGTTTTTCCGCCCGCGGGGTTTTCCACGCGGGCGACTACAATGGGATCAACAGTCACATTGTCTTTCAGAAGCCTGTCCTTTGTGGCAAGCTCCTGCGTCTCAAAGTTGGGCGTCACGGTATATGGGCCGTCATACGGCTCGCCGCCGCCCCCGCGGATGGTGACGTCAAACGCTACCGAGAGCGCCGTTTTCTGCGTCAACTCGAACGTGACCATCAGATCACCTTCCTACTCAGCGCACGCTTGACGTCAAGGAGCTGCATTTCCGAGCCGATCACGTCGCCGCTCGGGAACTTCACGCGCACCTGCATGGGGCAGACGGTCGGAAGACCGAAGGTCTCCGTCTGCGTGAGGGGAAAGTGAAATTTGCCGTCGGAAAACGTGACATCGCCCGGATAGGTCTTGACGAGGTTCAGCAGCGCGATCTCAACCAGAGAGACGGCGGGGGGGCTGAGCGTCTGGCCCTCGTTGGTGATCTCCACGTCGATGGAGTAAGCGTCGCCCTGTACCATTACGTCGTCACCTCCGTTGCGCTGACGGCGCCGGTGTCGTCCACCGTCAGCTTGAATTTTTTCGTGCTGCCCGCCGTCGAGGAGGGGATGATGATCTCGCCCTCGTCCACGCGCTGCAATAGCTCGTCGGTCTTCTCGCCGGTGTAGAGCATGGTGTAATAATCGTTCGGCATAGATACCTCCTTAAACGATCATTCTCCGCCCGAGGGAATCGAGCAGGCCAAGGTTGATGATGTCCTGTAAGCTGTCGGCATGGTCGCCGTATTCAATGGCTGCAATGAATTTCTCCCGGTCGTCGTCAAACTGCATTTCCAAGAGCTTCCCTAAATAGTTCAGCTCGTCGGGGTGGGAATACTCGCTTAAATGTTCCGCCAAGCCGGGGATAGGGGATTGAAATTCTGTGAAATGCCATTCCTCGTAATGCTTGAAGTCAATCCCGATACGGTCAAAGACTTCTTTCAGATGTTCGGCAGTCGTGGGGAACGTCACCCATTCGCCCGCGGGTCTGCCCTCGGTGTACTTCCCAAGATTGGAAAGATAGCCGCTTAAAATCGGTTCTGCCATTTGTTCGCTCCTTTCTTTTTCAATCATGCGGTGCATAAGCTCAAAATCCTCAATGCTCATGCTCCCGTCAAATACATAGGGGTTAAAATCCTCTCCGTCCCGGTAGGGCTTTTCGGAAAAGGGAAGCCCCGCTTCATGGGCGGCTGCCCTCGCTTCCTCGATAACCTCCGGGGGAAGCCTGTCGTCATGCGCCCCGATAAAACCGTCAATGTCGTTCATGCTGTTTTCGTAGTGGTAGCGCACTCCGGCGGTCAGCTCGTCAAGGCTCATGTCCTCGCCTAAATGCCCGCAGTAATAGCCGTTTAGGATAACGGCGGCGGGGTCGGTGCTTTTGATTTCCGCTCTCCGGTGCCTGGCCTCCGGGTAGAGGGTGTCGTCCATATCAAGATGAAAATATTCCGCGTTCCATGAACGCCCCTGTTTCCAGAACGCCACCCATGCGATACCGTCCCTAAGCTCGTCTTGATAGTCCTTTACGGTGTCCCGTAAACTTGCCATAGTGAAAAACCTCCTTTCTTTGGGGCAGCGTCACAAGCTGCATTTTTGGGCTGCATGGTCTACTACGGGTACGCCCGCATTTCTGCCAAAGATTTCTCAAAAATTTTTAGAGGGTGAAGCCCTCCGCAAAAGAGGGTTTGGGAAACTTCCCAACAAGCAAAATCCCCGTCCGGCGCGTCAGCGTCGCAACGGGGATTTACGGAAGTGGGTACCCGCTTCCTATGCTTGCTATTCAAGTTTTTAGTTCTTCTGTACTTCGATACGGTAGTTGACGTATTTCCCGCCAGTGTCAGCCAGAACGATAGTTCCGTCATAGGTCTTGCCTGTTTTCGGGGAATAGAGCTTCTTCACATTCACTTTGCCGGATTTAAGGAGCGCGGCGGCAATCTTCGCGGAAAAAGCGGTCTTGCGTTCCTCGAAAAAGCGGTCATTCTTCCACATGACAAAGGCACATTCTTTGTTGCTGCAATAATAGTTTTTCTTCCCCTCATGGACGGGGGAACCGCAACGGGGGCATTTGCCGACAGAGGGCTTTTCCTCCCGGAACAAATCCTTTTTCCCGTCCAGTGCTGCGGCGTGTGTCTGCACAAGCTCCCGCGCCATAGCTTCAATGCCGGACAGAAATTCGCCGGGGTCTGCGGCTCCCTTTGCTATCTGCGTCAGATTGTTTTCCCATTCTGCGGTAAGCTGCGGGGAAGTGAGCATATCCGGCAAGACTGATATAAGGGCGGCTCCGTTCTGCGTGGGGATAAGCTGCTTCCCCTTGCGCTCTGCAAAGCCGCCCTTTACCAGTTTTTCAATGACGGCGGCGCGGGTGGCGGGAGTGCCAAGCCCCCGGCGTTCCGCGTCCGGGTCGGTGTCCCCGTTCCCGGCTCGCTCCATAGCAGAGAGAAGCGACGCTTCGCTGTGGGGCTTCGGCGGCGTTGTGGTATGCTCCGTTACTTTTGCGGCGGGGTTAGGAAAGTTCTGTCCCTCGGAAAGCTCCGGCAGCGTCACGCCCTCATTTTCCCCGTCCTCTGCTTCGGGCTTATCTTTCAGCGTCGCCCGGTATCTGCGTTCAAGCTCTTTCCAACCCTCCGCAAGTACGGTCTTTCCCCTTGCGGTGAAGTCTGTCCCGGCGCATGAGAAAACCGCCGTAACCGCTTCATAAATATGCGGCTCGGCGGTGGCAAAAAGCAGACGCGCCCCCGCAAGGGTAAGGATATTCTTCTCGCTTTCCGGCAGCGCGTCCGGGTCAGCCTTTGCAAGCTCCATAGTGGGAATGATTGCGTGGTGGTCTGATACTTTCTTGCTGTCTAATATCTTTGC
>OGLH01000214.1_pt1 | contig 23143 bp, 24 predicted proteins | sample 1572791 | NCBI WGS metagenome assembly OGLH01 (sample SAMEA2581913, study PRJEB24529) | metagenome | biome: Human gut stool | place: China | collected 2011
TTATAATGACGTCAATTATACCACGAAAATCCCACGGTAATTGACAACGATGGTCGTCAAATTCAATATCTTTTTCTACATTAACATAAGCTTGAATGAATTTGAGTTCTTCCAAAGCATTTGTAACCCAAATAGGAAAACGACTTACAAAGTCATCACTTTGTATATTATAATCGTTATACATATCTGGAATTAATGTAGCACTACTAATGAATATATTATTATCAATCATAAAGCGTTATTTTGTTTAGGAATATTATTTCGATATAGTTTAATAGCTTCGTCAGGATGATTAAAACAAATTGCAAGAATTTTATTGAAACAATTAAGTCTTCGATTTGTTGCAATTTCATCAACAGTTTTACCTTTCATTGCAAAAGGTGTTCTGTCAATAGTTTTTTCACCATTTTCATAAGCACTACTTGTGTGACCAAATTTGAATTTGTAATAAACACTTTGCGGTATTCGACCTTTAACTTTATGATATACAGCTTTTATACACCAGTCATAATCATAATATATGAAATAAGGAATACCATTTGGATTATCAGCAGTTCGTATATTAATACCTTGTTCTAACAATTTCTTTTTTAAGTCTTTTGTAGCACCCCAATCAACAACACTACATACATCACCGGGCATTGTCTTTTTATAGTAAACATAAACGTAACCTACGGAACTACCAAAAGAATAATTATTACCTTTGCATAGTAAATTAGCTATCTCATTATTAACTTCATCTTGCATATAAGTATACATTTCAGAAGGTAATTCTTTAAGAGCAGCAAGAGTTTCTATATCATCATCGAGTTTATCAAGACGTTCATAAACTAAGTAATTATAACTACGAATATAACTCATTAGTTTAGTACCAAGTAGAGCATCTTGTTTTTTATTAAAATAAATCTTACTACGATTATCAATATCGAATACTACTGAAACATCAACACCGGCTTCTTGATATTTAGCAAGATTATCTTTGATATTATAAATACAATCATTGCGTCGTTCATAAGCAAGATGTAATTGTTTAATTAAAGAATTAAGTTGTATTTGAACTTCTTTAACGAAATCTCTCCAATAATATTCGTTATCAACCATAATGATAGAAACATGATGTTAATCTTGACCATTACCACGTTGAGCAATAGTAGGATTATTATTATTTGTTTTAATATCCAAATCTTGAGGATAAATACCAAATTCAGTTTTAAGTATATCTTGAATTATACTTTCAAGCATATCATTAGGTAAAGGTAATTCAATATCTTGACCATCTTCATTCTTAAAGAACGAAAGAACTTCATCAGGATTTTCAAATATACCTGTAATCATTACTTCATTAATTGGCCGTCTATCATCAATATCTTTTGTACCAACTTTTTCAGCAATAATTATATGACCGTTTAATATAATATAAGCTCGTGGATACCCGGTGGGAGAGCAGGTTGGACGCCCACTTTGACGTAGTTTAAGAGATGTAATAGAACTCTCATACATATATCCATTACCAACAGTATCACCTACAAACGCAAAAGGCGCATCACTTTGTATGCGCACTGGTGTAGGAACTTTGTACTTTGTTCCTAACAATCTAATTTTATTAGCAACTCGATATTCAGTAGGAAGAATATCACTATATTTCAACTCTTCAACAGGAGCAATAAAAGTAAGTTTAAGAATATCATCTATTCCATTTTTCTCAACGCTTTGTCGGATACGATTTGCAAACATAGTTTTAATCATATCCTTAACACGTTCTTTAAGTTCGTGATTATTAGGTTGATTAACCATGTTTGCAATACGAGCTGCATATTGATTAAGTGTTCCCATATCTTACTTATTTAGATTCAAAAGATTAGCAATAGTATTTTGTTTTTTCCAAATATATTTTTCATCATCAGGATTAAATCCTTCTACGATATTATATTCAAGAGAAATAAAACCAATAGGTGTTTCTTTAATAGGGTCTTTAATAAGAAAAGTATAAGCAGACTTCATACTTCTACTTTCAAGTTCATCTTTATAACATCTATCTTGAAACTTATATTTACTAACATCATTACAATAATGACGATTTCTAACAAGAAGATTATGAAATAAATAAGGAAAATTATTAACAAGAACATCCTTAAAAGATTTCTTATAAGATACTACACAACAATCATAATCTTCACCAACAACAGTGTATTTATCCATTTCTACACCATTAATGAAATGACCGCCATTATGAAAATAAGCAATATAAACAGCATTAGCGTGAACAGTATCTCGAATAGAAGCACATATCTTATCAAGTTCTATATAACAATTACTTTTTTCAATAGTAAGTTTTTGTTCTTTACGTTTAGGAAATAACCATTCTTTTAGATAAATACCAGCAATCGTACTTATGGATGTTATTATAGCTACTATAATAGCTGTATAATCGAACATAGATAGGCGTATAAGAGGATTAATATTAATAGGTATATTATATTGGGCTACTAACAAATATACGTTAAAATCCCCCATTTCCAGCCGTAATTACATGAAAAAAGACGTGCTAATCTAATAGCACGTCTTACCAAACAAATTACAATAGCCCATTAAATAACCCTAAAATATTCCCAAACCTTATCACTACTTGCATCTTCATCTTCGAACCAATTACTAATAGTTGCTTCTACGATTTTATCTTCGATTTCATTATTTGTTGCATTAGGAAACCATTTTTCATAAAGATTAATATTATCGTGATATTGAGCATTAAGAGCTACATATACATCCCACATAGTAACATCCTTATTTAACGGACGTATTCTCCTATCATAAATCTTTTTAGTAGCTTCAATACTAAACAAAGGAGCATCAATCTTAATGCCTTTATTATTAGTATGATACATTTGAGAAACTTGATATAAAGCATAAGGTTCAGTGAAATGTTTACCAATTAATTTCTCATGAAAATCTTTCATTATTTCAAATAAAGATTCTTCACTAACATTAGTATTTTCACAAACAGCTTCTTTGAAATGACATATAATATCCCAAGCATTATTAGCATCTATACGAACAGTCTGCTTATAATGTTCCATTAATTTATTTAGATTTTTCATAATTTTCAATATTAGTTTTTAATTCATTAAAGTCATCTTTATCAAAAACAACAGTTTTATTCATAAAAGGAATAGTGATTTTTACAGAACCTTCACCAATAGTTACACCATTAATTGTATTAGCTTTTGAAACAATCAATCGGTCAATCATATCAGTAAGTAAACCATCTGCATCTACCATACCTTTATCATCTGCAATTAATGATAGAGCTTTATCTAATTTTGAAACATTGTTAGTTATAACTTTTGATATATAAGGTTTAGCAACAATATCAAATAAAGGATTATTACTTGATATATCAGCTATTTTAGTATTGATAAATTTCAGAATTTCCTCAATTAAATTATCTTTGTTAATCATAGTTTATTTATTTATAGATTCACAAAATTCTTTATAAGTAAGATTAGGATTAGCCGAAGCAGCAATTTGGAACTTTTCAAATAGTTCTAATTTCTTATTAGATTCAGCTATGATTGCATTCTTACTCGACTTAACATAATTAAGTTGTTGTGTAAGTAAATCTTTACCAGCTTGAGATTGTTCAATTACACCTTTAACAGAATTAATAAGTGCTTCTTGAACAAGTTGTTTTAATTGAGTATCTATTTGGATATATTTAGTATCACTAAATAATATATTTCGTTGTTCTTCATTTAAGCTACCAATTTCGTTATCAATAGCTGTCCATAAAGAATCTTTTTGTGAATTAGTTTGTTGATTACTTCCAGCCATTTTATCTTTAATAGCTTGAAGATATTTTACTCGTTCATCAATTTCTCTCGTATAATCAACAGCTTGAGGAAAAGGATTTGAAAGAATTGGGTCGTATCCAATATTAAATGTAGGGCCATTCATAATTGTAAGATTTAATTGAAAAGGAGAAGTACTCCGGTTTTTACATCGGAATACTTCTCGAATTGAAAGAGTAAATTAATTAGCAGGAGCCGGAGCACTTTGTGCAGGGCACAAGTAAGGATTATAAGCAGGATAACCAGTTACAGTCGGAGTGTTAGGAAGAACAACTTCACCAGTAATCATACGGCAAGTACGACGGAACAGATTGAAATCAGCCTGTTCAGCAACTCGCGTAATAGCTGCTTGAATAAGAGCATCCTGATAAGGACGAGTAGCACGAAGAACAGCTACTTCTTTTTCAAGCTCACCTATACGAGTATTAGTAACATCAAATCCATCACGCTGACTTTTATACAGCTTGAAATCTGCATCAATTTGGTTCTTATAAAGACCAAACATTTCAGCATTAATCGTCTGACGGTCATTAAAACGAGCAGTCTGACCATTGAAAGCCAAAGTCCACATACCATTGATAAGTTCACACTTATCTTCTTTCTCTGCAATACCCTCGGCACCGATTGCAGCTGCACCAGCAAGACCAGCACGATTTCCGAATAAACCACCGCCAAGACCACCGCTTAACAACCATAAAGCCGTACCAGCAATACCAAGTCCAAGACCAGTACCTGCAACGCCTTTTGAAGCATACTCTTTCTTGTCATGTCCAGAAACTTCAACCATCTCATGGCCAGTTTCAGTATCAATCATTTTCATACAATTATTGATATTAGTTTGTTTGTTATTAAATGATAGAGTAATCGACTACACTACAAACTTACAACTAATATCTCCAATAACATAAGGATATGAAAAATCCCGTAACCTATTAAGATTACGGGATTTACAAGCGCAAAAGGTTATTGATCATTATTATTAGCCAAATAACGTTTAGCTTCATCTAAATCTTTAAGAACCCAACTAAGTTCATTAAATCCTAAACGTTTACGACCGTGAGGAATAATACCTTTTCTGACAAGATAATCAAATTTATTAGATGTAATATGAAGAACATGTTCACAAGCATAAGCTTTTGAAACAGTAGCTACACCTTTATTGAGCATTGTAAGATGGTCTATAATAACAGAAGCTTCTTCCTCAGTTATATTAGTATTTCCAGCATTAACATTCTCAAGAGTATTTTCGAGAATTGCTACAAGAGCTTTCTTATAATCCACCATCTTTTTAATCAGTAATTTTACACCTTTTCTTAACATACCAAATTAGTGCTATAAATATACCTGCAAGAATATAATGAATTGTAAGTAATAAACCGTCACTACACTCACCAATATTAGTATAACGAATTAGCAGAATATATGATAACACAAATAGGTCATAAGTTATAACAATTTTATGCCAATAACAAAAGTTAAATACATAACTACAAGCATACATCATTATAACGAAAGCTAACGAACTACCAACAGTAATATCAAATAAATCTAATATTACATCTTTGACATCCAACATTGCAAGTGTATTATTAATCAGAATACCCGCAGCAACAGCTACGGGTATCCATTTAGCAATTAATAAGAACACTTTGTGCTTAAAGTTTACCATAGTGTTTTATTTCTTTTTAGAACCTTTCTTAATCTTCTTAACATCACCAGATTTAATGCCAGCCGTACCAGCACCACGAGTTACTTTTGCCATAACTTAATTAGTTTTAGTAGTTTTATCAATTTTCTTATAATCAACACCAATCTTTTTTAGAATCGGTTTGAATATCCAACTCCAAGCAACTGGTGCAAGAATAGCAGAATTAATAAGAATTGTAGTATTTTCATATCCACCTGCTATATATCCTGCGGCAATAGCAAAACAACTAATTAGCATAACCAGTCGTTTAGTCCATGTGCCAACAGATTTATCACCATTAATATCATCTATTACTTTAATGAGTATGTATGTTAAAACATTCACACAAAGCATAAATGATAAATCGAAATGAGTACTGAATAACTCAACAAAATGTTCTACGAGTTGTTCCATTTACCATTCATCAATTTCATCGACCACCATATTTCTTATTTGGAATATATTTTAAGAAACTAAAAGGAAACAATTTCTTTCTAAAATCTTTATCAGATTCTAAACTTCTTGCTTCACCTTCAAAACAAATATTTTTATAAGCTCGGTCATAAGGAGGTAATATAATTTCAACTATCCAACTAACAACGTAAGCAATTAAAGGAATAATCGGAGTTAGTAATAAACACCACCAAGAATAATTTGTAGTAAGACTTAATATGATACTTACAATAAGACTGAATAAAAATAAAATAACTTGTTGATAACTATGAATAGATTCATGTCGTTCAACAGTAGAAGTTATTTTATCTTTATATTCAGTACGAATTATTAACCACCATAATAAAGTCATACATAAATATCCTTTGAATGGTAAGAATTTACAATAGACCTTTTTCATGATTTTTATATTTATGACTTATTGTTTTATCATATAATTATCTTTAATAGTATAAATTTGAGTCATAAGTTCAGAATCTGCTGATGTATCGCAATCAAGAGCTGCATTAACAAAATCATCAATGTTTACCTTAGTAGGAATACAATATCTTAAAGTTTGAGTAGTAGGTAATAAACTTGGATTTGTAGTACTCGATCGCGCGAGTATAAACATAGGAATTGCTAATTTAGCATCATTAACATTATGTGTTGTAAATATCCACATATTTATAACATTAGTATCATTAGCTCTGCTTATAGTTCGAATACCTTGCATATATGGATTCTCTTCACCATTACCAAAAAATAAATTTTGATTAGGTCGATCCATAGTATCTTCTGAAGGAACACTAAGTAAACTATCAATCAATTCACCAAACTGTGTAGAAGTAGGTATATCACCTTTTTCAAAATAAGTTTTAAGTTGTGATTTTGTTGCCATATTGAATAAATATTAAAGTTGATTATTAGTTATAATAGTAGACTCCAATATTTATTCAGTTAGAATCTACCATGCTTTTTTATTGAATTTGCTTGTATTTCTTAAATCTGCAATTATGGTACTATCATCATTATTCCAAATAGTTGAAGAATTAGTATTAGGATGATAACGATATACAGCATTGCCTTGACCTATACTAACAACTTGTTCTATTGCATATCCAACATACCAGTTATTTTCTTGTTTAACAGGATGTAAAATAAATGTACTATTACCATCTATTACAACACGAACATTCGGATTGCTATTGATAGGATTCCAAACCAAATCAGATGGCATATTATTAATAACAGTTGCATCATCAACTTCATGCAATGAAGCACCCATTGCAATATACCAATCCATTATTTGATTTCCAGTAAGTATTGCATAAGTAACTGGAATAGATCCACTCTGTTCGACAGGGTTTGCTGTATGGCATTTAATTACTATATAAGGAAGTATAACTCTTTCAGTATCATTATATAAACCAAATATCAGATATGTTAAAGAATCATCAAGAGTAATAAAACGATATCCCCTTATATAAGGATTTTCAGTATCAAAAGTAGTTAGAGTAGTGTCTTTATTTGCACCCCCCCCTACTGGAATTTTATCAATAAGATCTGCAAAATTAGATTCAGTAGGAATCTTACCAGATTTAAAAAACTCTTTAAGAGCACTTTTGCTTTTAGCCATAACTATATGAATTTAAATAATAGTTGTTTAAGACTTGCGAATATACTACTATCTTTATCAGATGTAATGTTAGAGTTTTGATTAACAGACGTAGGTTCAATACTTCTTGTAATATTACCTACTCTGAAAATCGGATGACTTTTTCCATCACCTTCTATCTGCATATAACCAATACCATCAGGCCCAGCTGATTGAGTAATAGTAATAGTTTTTGAAACAGCTCCTTCTTTTGATGCTGTTACTGTACAACTTCGAGCTCCACCATTGTTTTTAGATGCTGTAACAATATTATTAGCTAATGTAAATCCATCTCCACTAATACTCAATGAAGGAACTGAAGATATAGTAGTACTACTTCCAGTAGCACCTGATGTATAAACAGGTATTCTATCTCGTATAGCACTATTTGTAAGTTGTGAAGTTCCACCAGATGCTGGAATTGTTGTAGGATTAGCTCTAAGAACAATTTCCCATTCTGTGTAATTATAAGAAACAATTTCATTGGCCGCTTGATAAATATACATTACTCTAATTGCAGATTTACCATTAGCTGACCAAATAACAACTTGACTTTTTACAGTAGTTTGAGAAGAAACAGTAGCTCCTTTTGAAGATGCAGTAGCTTCAATATATGCAACATTTGGTACAACCTCATCTACACCACTTGAAGCATTTTCAGTTGTAACATTTTGTGTAGAACCAGAATCATATTGGTAAGTAGTAATAGTAGCAGACTTGTTCCAACTTTGAGTACCATTTCCAGCTGTAGCAGTAGCAGAACCACCACTTGCAGGAATAATACCATTTGTTACTGTACCAGCTATTACATCACCATATGTATAAATACCACCAGAAGTAGATTTAACAGTTTTACTGTTTGTTATACTCTTAGAAGCCGTAGCTGATTTAGAACTATCTCCGTCATTTACAGCTTTTATAGTAATAGTATCAGTAGTTTCATTAGTTCCCATACTACTATGAGTAATCGTATTTCCAGATAAACTGAATCTACTATTACCATTAACAGTCATAGAAATTGATAAACTACCACCAACGCTTCGTGTTTGATTCGGGCCAATAGCACCCGAACTATACAAAGCATTATAAGTTTCAGTATTAGTAACAGAAGCACTTACAGTCGCAGAACCACCAGCTGCTGTCAAACCACTACCAATACTTATAGTAGGAGTTCCGTAAGCAGTAATTCGAGGATTGTAATTACTATTAGTTACTTTATTTTCAGCTTGATAAATATCAACGGTTTTATTGGCAGTTGCACCACCCTCACCAGTATAAGTTACAGTAACTTGTCCAACCTTAGTTCTTGCCTTAACTGTGGTTCCAAGAGAAGAAACTGTAATCTCATCTGTTTTTGAATAAGTAACTGTACCAGCACGAGTCGAACCAGATGTATAACTAATTGTTTGCGACATATTAGAAATACTGGTCGAAGAAGTTCCACCACTTGCAGGAATATCAGATGCTAAAACAGAACCACCTGTTAAAGCACCATAAGAAGCCTCATTGGCTTCTTGATAAATAGTAATAGTTGATGATACTGTTTGACCATCAAATGTATTTGAATATTTACCAGTTACAACAATACTTCTCCTACTACCAACAGTTGTAGTTCGATTGCTTGCAGTAACCTTAGTACCAGATATAGAAAATCCAGTAGCACTTCCTGATAGAACTGGTGTAACATTATCTGTACTAACTAAATTACCATTACGATATGTTTTAAGTACAGCTGTAATATTTGCAGTTCCACCTTTTGCGGCAATTTCAGTATTATCACTATTTAACGTTAAATCATATGTATAAGTAGATGCTTCTTGTTCAACAGTAAGAATAACTTGTTTACTGGAATCTTTTTTACACTTTCCAATAAACTTCATACTTCTTTTAGAAGTACCTTTTTGAACAGGTGATGAAATTTTAACAGTCTGATTTCCTTGAAAAGAGGGAGATTCAATATTAATTGAATCTCCACTCCCGTCATTCCATTCATTAGTGATAACACTCATAAATGATTAATTAATTTATTCAGCAGGTTCGAATGTCCATTCGTCATTAGACAAAACACTCAGAGTCTGCTCACCACCACCCTTCGGAATAGTAACAGTTGCGGTAGTTGTACCCTGCGAATTGAGATACAGATAGCTGTCACCAAGAGCCTGAGTAATAGTAATAGTTTTAACAACAGTCGAACCTTCACCCTTAATTTCAAGAGTTGCAGAACGAGCTTCGATAGTTTCGTTCTTCAGTACAACAATGGTAGCATCATAAGTATATTCTCCAGTAGCACCGGGGTCACCAGTAATAGCAGTACCAGATGTAGCTGTTGTACTACTATTAACCTTAAATGATGTTACATTTGCAATACCGAAGTTAGTTTTCCATGTAAATGTAAGAAGTTTCGAGTTAGACTTACCAGTTACATGAATTGTTTCACCACTTTTAGCAACATTAATAGTTAAACCATCAGGTGTAATAAATTCATCAGCAGCCTTTTCAAGAACTGTGACTGTAACTGCGTTAGTCTTTCCGACAATCTTACCGGGAACTTCAGTGCTTCTATCTGCACGACCAGTATAAGGATTCACAGAATTAATCTTAATCTGTGCATTTCCAGTACCAGTTTTAGGAACCCATGATAAATAACTCGGAATAGTTGCCATTTGTTTTTTTTTTGTCGATTAACTATAATAACAAACTAATTACCAAATTCCCATTCAGCTGTATCACTTGCGAAAACAGTTATGGTATCATGATAATTATTATCTTTATTTAGAATAACAAGAGTTTTATCAACAGCTAATTCTACAACAGGTTCATCTATTGGCCAAACTTTTTTACCATTAAGCCACATATCAAGAACCTGCCGACGATTACCATTAAGCATTACGACAGCTTCCGTAGCTCGTTCAAGAAGATTAAGTTGTGCCATAGTTGTAGATTAATATTAACCTTGTGGTGTTTCAAGAGCAGTTACACGACTTTCCAAAGAAGTATAATTACTCTCTAATATACTCACTTTACCACTTAAAGTAGTAACAGTTTCTTGTAATGTATTAACAGTACTTTCAAGAGTTTCTACTTTTGTTTGTAATTGTTGAACAGTTGAAGATTCAGCCTTAGTGGCTAAACCTTCAACTACAAAAGTAATTAACTTCTGAAAAGCACCAGTTTTCGGAGGCCAGTTTAAGGCACAAAATACTTTGCGAATTACTGATTCTTTCATATCATTAAACCGTTAATTAGATTCGACATTACTAACCCTAAATATAGGATGTTTAGTACCGTCACCTTCGATTTGCATATAATCAATACCGTCCTCAAAACGAAGAGTAACAGGTACGATTAAAGATTCATCACTTTCAGTTTGAAGAGTAACATCAATTTCTTCAGTAATAAATCCAGTAGCAACAAATTTGACTTTAATAACAGTTCCCGGTATAGCAGTATAGTTAAATCCGATACTTGCTACAACAGTTCGTAAATCTTGAGGAATCCATTCATCATCAACTAATACAGAAGCAGCAGTAACTGTTTCAATAGGTGCGTTCTTTTCAGTAACAGCGAATACAAAATATTCCTTAGTTGTAGGTTGAGGAGGAGTTTCCTCTGTCATTATGACTTTAACATCAATCGGTTCTGTACTACCATCTTCTAAAACAATATCTTTTTCAGTATCGTTGTATCCGGTAGCAGTAAACTTAACACGAATAGAAGTTCCGGGTTCACCAGTATAAGCAAATCCCATTGCTCCACCTTGTAAAGTTTGTTCAACCCAACTATTATTATTCCATAAATAACCATGAACACCTGTTGTGATATTAACAGATTCCTCAGTTACAGCATGGATATAATATTGTTTAGTAGTAGGTTCAGGCGGAACCTCTTCAAGTACAATAGTAACACTATGTTCACCAGTAGAATTAATCGTACCAGTTCCAGTGTTAGTTATATAACCAGTTTTAGAAGCTCGGAAATCAACACTTGTTCCAACTGGAGCTGTAACAGCCTCAGATTTACCAGCAGTCGATTCATCATTATTGAGAGGTTTCCAATCACTTTCAGTACTGAGTTTATACTCAAACGTAACACCGTCTAAAGCAGTAGATTCAGTATTTACAGCAGTTGCATAGATAGTACCAGATTGAACTGGAACTTTATCCATTTCAACAGTAACTTTTGCGGTAGGAATTGCATAAGTTACCAGTTGTTCAACCTCTATATAACCCGACGAAACAAACCTCAAAATTCGGCTCGTATTGACATCTCCGGTGAGTTGTAGCGGCGTATCTTTTGTGACTTGACCTAATATACCACCCGTGTCCTTATCATAGACGTATGCGGCTATTTTGGCCTTTGTTTCGCTATCGACTACCGTAAGACTTACAGCACCTTGTTCAACTGGTAGAGCTGTAAGAGTAATATCACGAATTATATTCTCATCTAATGTAATACGCTCTTCGTAAGTTTCATATCCACTTGCACCAACTTGAATTAAAATATCACGCGGGTCATAAGTTTCATATGTAAGAGCACCAGTACCTTGAGCAATAACTACATTAGAAGGTTTATCAGTAAATATAATTAAAGCATTATCAGGAGTTGCATTTACAGTTAATGTCTTTTTAGTCTTAGGTGTAAGAACAACATTAATTGTCGTATCTTCAACACCTACATCGACATAAACATCTTTTGTAATGTAATTCTCTTTTTCTACAATATAATGTAAACGACTTTGAATTAAACATTCAAGACTTGCACTACCAATACCTGCTGATTCTTTACCTTCCGAATTAATCATTCGTATAGTAGAATCAACCGGAACAGCTTCAATCTTAATTGTTATATAATCTTCTTCATTTCGAGGAATACGAATCCAAAGTGTACCATCTTCAAACGTAGTAGGAATCTCGCTTGTAACTTCAATTTGATTAATACTGTTGCTACGAACATGGTTATTGTGTTCTACAACAATACCATAAATCTCATTAATAGCATCTACAATACGTTTGTTATCAGTAACAAGTTCTTCAGAAGTTTTATCTTGCTTATTAATAAGCAAACCTTGAAGCTCTTGAGCTTTTTGTTTTAATTTCTCAATATCACTTGCCGCTGTTGGTAAACCAACTTGTGCGGCAGTAACTCTATGAGGATTATCATAATTACGAATATGAGCATTGAAATTATCTTTGTCATTCTCGTAATCTTCTTTATCAAGTTTCTTGTTTATAGCAGCCCAAACATCTTGAAACTTTTTATTAACTTCAGTAACATGATTGTTAATCCAAACATTCAACTGTTTGAACCAACCTTTAACCCTATTTTCAAGAGCATCAATGTACTCTTTTTGAGGTCGAGATACAGGTTTATCCATATCGGCAGTGTTATCAACATTGCCAAGACCAACTTGTTCTTTTGTTACCTCATGAGGATTAAACTTATTATTAATATGTTCAAATAAAAGTTTTGTAAGTTGTTCAACAGGATTTAAGTCCTCAGCTGTAAGCTCACGAACATATACTTGAACATCAAGAATCTCATTAACAGCATCATTAAAATCAAAATTGGTCTTTACATTCGTCCGATAAATCCACCAAGATTTACCTTCATGAACATAAATACCAGTAAGAGTAAATATCTGATTACTTATGATACCTTGTACTGTAATTGTATGTATAGAACGAACAATCGGTACAAGTATATAAAGATATTGTTGAGTTGGTTTAACCCACGGAACTTTATATTCATAATGTCCTACATCAATATTTCGAGATTCAAACTCGGTAATCTTTGCAGAACTAATATCAGATTTTTCAGTTAGCTTAAATAGAGCACTATTATCGTAAGCAGTTACATTAGTTAAGTCTATTTCAATCCTCTCCTTTGTCCTATATAAATATAGGTGGCCGTTCTTTCGATAGTACATATATAATGTAGGAACTGTTTTAACACCAGCACCTTCACCATCTACTGTACCAATATATTCTCCGGTTTGGCCATTATAAACACTCGGATATACACCATCTTCAAGCACACCGAGCGCTACAACATTTCGAAGATTAATTACTGCCATACCAAGAACAATAACGAAATAAATACTCCAACTACAAAGTTAATAATAATAGGATGAATTTTAAGACCAATTATTGCTTTCTTTCTTGCAGCTTGAATACCACAAATAATGATTTGATAAGCTAATGTAATCCATAAACTCATAAACCAAGTAGCAACAGTAGCCTTAAATAAAATACCTACGACAGTAGCAATGACGAAACCAATAATAATATCGTCTTTATGTTCTGAATAATAACCACTTAAAAAAGTAGTTATTTTATTCCATATTTTCTTTATCATAATACTAATCGTATTTATTGTTATATGACGATTAATAATAATGGTGCAACTTGTATGGCTCGGCCTGCGGCCTCGCTCCCCGGTGGGGCAGGAGGTTGCACGCCCACTTGTCACATAACATTAGCATCATTAAGAGAATAACTCCTAACACCACAATTAATAGCATTGGGAGTTATCCTTGTGGTTACATTTTTAACAAATCAATTACTTACTTAATGAGTGCTAATACCCCTTCAAGTGCAGTAATTGCAGTACTCTTGGTATTGTCAATAGCAATAAATTGAGTAACTTGTAAACCCTCTGTATGTAAATTAAAGGGATGTGTGAAATCAGCACGAGAAGTAATTACATAAGTGTCATACATAACACCCTCGGTAGCTGTAAAAATATCACCATAAACACGGTCATATTCCTTGAAATTAGGATTATAACCTACACCAGCAACATCTGCTTCTTTCTCAAGTTTAGCAACTTGGTCATAAGTACCAACCGGAGTTTGATTCTCAGTACCCTCTTCAAGCGTAGCACGAAGAATACCATCAAACGTCACATAATACTCAAAACCTGCGGCGCCAGTGAACGTAACACTTGCTTCGGTGAAATCATCAATCGTAATGCTATCAGCACCAAAACGAGCATTAATCTTAGTTAAAGTCTTTTCAACTTCAACTTTCAGACGAGCAATAATATCAGCACTTGCTTCGTCAATTCCGTTGATAGTTACGCTGGCATTGTAAACTTCCAGAGGATAACCACCAAAAGAATTAATAGGCTTGCACGAGATAATAACCTCAGCATCGAAACCTTGATAACCAATACCACGATTAGCTACAAGATTCGTAAACTTATAAGTTTTACCAGCAGGAGCAAGATACTTTTCTTTATGTTGCTTCGACCACTTAGGATTAATCCAAACGCCGCGCTTAACCTTGCCATCACCAAGACCAAGAACAAACTGCAACATTTCGTCATCCTTGACATCCGAAGCAGCTGCAACGACTTTACCAGCCGAATTAAGAAGAACAACTTGTCCGCGAGTCAGCTTGCTAACATCATTATTAGCAAGTGTTGTCAGAAAATCATTTGCGACAATTACACTTTTCATTTTCTATTCTAAATTTGATTGTTGTTTAACAGCACTAAAACTGTCATCTTTAAGAACAAGAAGAATATCGCTAACTACACTATCTATGAAATCAGGTGTAACTTCCATATCTGACATTTGGTTAATATCAATATTAAAAAGACGTGGTTTCTTAATATATGAAATCTTAACCGCATCAACACAAAAATCATCACCGTAATAAACAAACAGTCTATCATCAACAAGTTCACTTATTGGATTAAGATGTCTATTTTTATTACTATAGAAGTTATTTAGAGTAGCTCGAATATTTTCGGTAGCAATTAAATCATTTTCAGAAAACTTATTTCCTACATTTACGAACTCGTCATAAGTAGTATTATAAGTAATAACAGGAATGTCTGTATTATTAACTTTCAATGCAATTTCATCTTTTGCATTAGAAGTAATAATAATACAATCTTTATAATAACGACCAATCAGATTCTCCCAATAAACATTATATTCATTAGAAAGAGCTTGACGTAATCTATCACAAGTTAAACCTGCAATTTCATACAAATCAATCTTATCTGAATCACTATCATAAAGAGAAAGAATATCTGAAATATCAATCTCATTCCCATTAACAATAATTTGTCCATTAAATTCATCACCAGTTAAGGCAATTTTAGACAAATCAATTAGATGATAATATAAATTCTTAACTTCATCATCAGGATAGACCTCATGTAAATTCTCAACAAGTCGAGCTTTGCCATAAGTTAATCGAGAAGTAGAAGAAATAAGTTTTAGATAATCACCCGGAAGAATAACGAAAGCTCTATTTGGATAATCCGCATCTTGCTTATCACGTTTAAGTTTAAGCCACGGAGTTTCACGTTTTAATGATTGAATATCATCTACACGTTTTTTACTATCTTCAAGACCTTCGCCTTTATAATTAGTTTTCCTATTTGATTTAGTTTGTATATATTTAACGGCAGCTCGATTCAGCATCATATCAATAAACTGAGGAGCAATACTCCGATGTCTATTAGATGTTATCTGCTGTATTCGTTGCTCTATTTCGATGTGTAACTCTTTTACCGTTTCATACATGACTAACCTTTCAAACTACGATACTTCGCATTCCACTCGGCAACAATACCTTTGTTGTTATCATTCGAGAAATACGAGATAGCATCATTAATATTATTACCAATAACATTTTCCGGATTAGAAGCATCGACAATGATAGAACTATTCGGAAGTTGTCGAATAATATTCATCCAAAGATAAATAGTAATCTTAGCTTTCATCTCCAGATGTTTATCATCAACAATACTAATAAACTTCTGCGGGTCACTGTCAATAAGTTCAAGAAGAACAGATTGCTTATCATCGGCAGTCATTGCCATAAATTCCGAATAATCACCTACGCTACCTGTCGATACAACAACATTGTCGATAAGTGCGCTATTCGGATTATTAATAAGTTCTGTATATTTCTTGAGAGCATCAGTGCGAAGTTTCGTCCGAGCAGCTTTGAGTGCTTTACGCTCACTATCCGAAGTAAGATAAAATTGAATATTGACGCTCTTATTAATGTCTTCAACCTTATTAGCAACTTTGCTACTTAAAAGGCAATATCTCCAACTAATATAATCGGGAATATTAACAAAAGTAACATACTTATAAAGTTCCGTTTCATCAAGTTCCTTAATCCGTTTCAGAACAATAGCTTCAAGTTCCGAACCAGTTTCATTCTTAATCTTATCAGCTTTTTTAAGTTTACCAATAAGTTCGTCGATATTACTTTTCAGAGCAGGATTACCTAAATCTAAAACGTAAGAAGTATCGAACTCTAAGCCATGAACAGGAATCTCAAGAAGAAAATCATTTAAGTATGTAGTGATTCGTTCTTGCCAAGAACTATCAATAGGAGATACACCAACAACAGTAGGAAGAAGAACTCGCATTTCCTCACTACGGCTCAGCAGTTCATTAACAGGACGAATAGCAGAACCAAGACGAAGAAAGTCAGTTTTGAAAGCATCTTTATTCCGAAGTTCAAAAGAAGAAGGATTGTTCCTCCATTCAATACGAACTGAACGATTAACTTTAATCATATTTTTAACATTTTAAGTTATTCAATCTTTTATATGTTAATGAGTAGTAATAACCTTTCGATTATTACTACTCAAATTGGGTGTTTAGTTCAGAGCTAAATCAAGCCAGAACGAAGTAGTAGGATTATCAAAATTGATACCCTGCGAACCAAGAACTTCATAAGAAGCAATATCCTTCGTATCCGACAGTTGAGTACCACTTGCAAGTCCCCACGAAGCAGGCAGTTCAGCCATACCTTTATAGACACCTACTTTATACTCACGACCCTCTTCACAAACAAACTTAATATTACGCTCACCATTCGAACCCATAGTATGGTCAAGGAATACAGCACTATAAGAAGTAATAGGTAGACCTTGATACATATTACCGGCTTCACGGTCACGACGAGCACGAATACCGTGGTCGAACATATCAACAATCTTGACAGTAAGAATCTTACCATTAAACATCTTATAACGGTTAAAATACTTACCATAAGACATCATCTCACCATCGCTCTTAATCTCGTTATCACCAAGAGTTACAAAGTAATTCTTAAGACGAGCATCATAGTAGATAGCATCATTGAACATTCGTGCGAAACCTTTACCGCAATAAAGAACAAGTTCTTCAACAGTAGAATCAATACGATTGTCAAAGATACGAGTGATAATACGGTCAAAACGATTAAGTGTCAGAACAGAATACGTTTCATAATTACCAACGGCCTTGAGAATATCAAGAACACCAGCACCACGAGGAATTGCCTCACCAGTCTTTTCATCCTTTAAGTGGATAATACCATTTGAATCGCGGTTATACTCCGAGAACCACAAGTCCTCTTCGAGCATCTCGCGTCGCATGATTTCCCACATCTTCATTTCATAAGGCATCCAAAGACTACGCTCACCACCGGATGCAGTATCAAACGCAATATTAACAACCTTATTACCCATGTTACCAGCAATCTCTTTCGAGAAACGATAGTAACCATACTGATTGGTTGCCTTGCTAAACGATTGGTTATTTGAACGGTTTCCGTCAGACTTGCTACCCGGAATAGTCGAAGCACCTAATGCCCAAATAGCACCACTAATGAAGTCTTTTGCAACAGCATCAGCCGAAATAGGAGCACCTGACATATTGGTAAAACGATAAACGTATCCACCAGTCGAAGTAGCAATACCCTCATTCTGAATACGCCATTGCATACCCGAAGGAGCAATAGCTGTGTGCTGATAAATAAACCAATTATCCTCCATTTCAACCTCAACAGTTCCATAAGGCTGAATAGCAGCTTTATCAGATACCAGCTTTTTCAGACGAGAAGTAACACGCTGACGAGAAGCAATTTCCCAAGTATATTGAGTATCACCACCATTCAGCTTAACTTTTGTTGTAACAGCACCCTGACCCTCAGTAAGAGTAAGAAGAGGATACTTGTCACTATCCTTACCCCAAAGATAAGTAAGATTACGATTAAGTTTAACAGGGTCAATCAAATCAAAATTCAGAAGCATATTAGCATCTGTATATTGATTCGAGTCAAATTTTACAGTTCCAATTTCACGCATTGTAAATTAGATTTTTGGTTAAGTTATTATTATAAGGCAAGAACATTTGCTTTATTTAATAGGTAAAACAATTTTATCATCCTTTGCAGTCTTTTGGACTCTGGGATTACCATTGTTTTTACCAGTCTTACTTGCTAATGAACGAAGACGTTTAACTTCTTTTTTAGCAAGTTCAGCTTTAATCAGTTGGTCAACTCCACCATCAAGATTCATAATAAATCGCATAGCCAATTCAGCAGGATTAGAAAGACGATTAATCTCATCAATTTGTGCTTGACTATAAACCATTCCATTAATCTCTTGAACAGGACGAGAGAAATAATCAAATAACTCTTGACGAGAAATAAGTTTCTCACCATCAGTTGTCTTAATTCTCAGACCTTCTTTCGGAAGAGCATATTCTCCAATCTGACCTTTAACAACAATTAAATCATAAAGACTACCCGGTGCATTATGAACTTTTACAGTACCATCATCTTCATACGAAACACCAAAGTATTTAATTTCTTTTTCAAGTTCAGCCTGCATTTCTTTGGCCTCACGTTCACGAATTGCTTTAATCTCACTTTCTTGAGTTTTACGCAACCAATTAAGACTTTCAGTTGCATCATCTTTAAGAGTGTTATTTGCTTTTGCAAACTCAACAATTCGTTTGGCACGTTCCGGAGAAGTACCTTTTTGAATTTCAGCTTTATAGATTAAATCAGCAAGTAAATCATCATCATCTTTGATTTCAACTTTACTATAATCTACATTTGCTGAATAACCTTCGATTGTACCGAACTTACTCTTATATTCAACAAGAGCTGCAATATCAGGATTGTTAGCTAAAAATTCGTTAAAACCTTTTGCAAAACCCTCCCGTTCACCAAGAGCTTTTACAGCAGCTTCACGTTTAGCAAAACCTTCAATCGTAGGTTCAAACTTAACAGGTTCACCTTTCTCATCTTTAATAACAATGCCACTGGCTTTTGAAATAGCTTCGATATAATCACCGTCTAATTCATTAGCACCTTCATCAGACATTGCATCAATCTGTTCTTTTGTGAACTTAATTTCACCGTTATCATCTACGGCGTTTCCGTTATCATCAAGTGTGTAAAGAGTACCATCAATTTCTACTTGTTCCGATTCAGTTTCTTCTTCACCATTACCAGTAGAACCACTCTTCTCACCTTCTTCCTCAGCTTTCTTACGAGCAGCTTCCTCTTCAGCTTTACGTCGTTCTTCAGCTTCTTGAGCTTCTTTAGCTTCCTTAGCTTTACGTTCTTCTAATTCTTTACGAAGACGTTCTTGTTTTTGCTCCTGAGTTTCATCATCAGGTATAACAACTTTTTCAACAGCCATATTAGTATTTATTTATAGTTGAATATTATTACATGAACAAAGATATACTATATATAATATATTATCAATAATTATAGTAGTATTATCTTGCAGGTTCTCTTGCTCTCCGTCGATAATTCTCGGTCATCATTGCTTTAATTCTTTTTGTAACTTTATTCTATTAACATCAGAAGCAGTGTAACCAGATTGAGCAGCCATAGCTTCATCTTTATCTATATTACCATTTCCATTGGTATCAACTTCAAGTCGCATATTCCAAATCTCTTTTTCACCTTTTTGTTTAAGAACTTCAAGATTGATATCATGTTCTCTATCAAGAGCATTTTGTTGAGCTTCAAATTCTTGTTTAGCTGCTTCACGCTGACTAACAATTTGTTCAACTTCAGCTTGAGCTTGTTGTTGAACTTGTTGCATTTGAAGTTCATAATCTCGACGAGCTTGAATAGCTTTCTTAATATTCTTAGCAATAGAAGCAATATTATTATTCTCAATAGCTTCAATAGCAACTTCCAGTTGGTCATTCTGACCTGCACTAAATGCAAGTTCTTTCATCATGTTCAGCTTATTCTGAACATCGGCATTATTACGAATATAAATTCCAATATTACCAGAGAAATCAGAAGAACCATCAATATCAACTACAACAACTTTATTAGTTGTCGGGTCTACATAAGAACCTCGTTTACCATCAATCCAAGCAAACTTACTGTAATCAATATTTGCAACATAATCACGTTCACGGAAGAGATTAAAACATTCAAGACTCCAAACACTTCCGGTCATTGCTTGAGAATAATTCGATTCATTAACAGCCTTACCTGCATAATCTTTGGCATCACCAAAGCGAGCATTATTCATATTAGCTGCTTCCCAAGCTTCTGCTTTTAAACCTTGTTTAAGATTATCAAGCATTTGAATATAATTCGTAATAGCACTTGTAGCTACTTCTCGAATAGATTGTAAAGCATTAGGTTGTGCATCAGAATCATCAAACGGTAAGAAACTATCTTTATTCGCAACAGCAAGACGTTCCTCGGTAGTCATGTCACTACTATCAGCGAGAATACTTTCAGGGAATAATAACCAAGATTTAAACTTAGCTACTGCACGTTCTTGTTGTAAAGTATAAATACGATAAAGAGCAAGATAAGGTAAAACACGGAAAGGAATAGGATTACGAAGATTATCTTTATGTAAACCTACAATACCATTATAAGGTAATTTACAATCACTATAATTGTTAAATCTTTCACGTTGAACTTCGATAGGTCGCGGCTTAATATAAATACCACTATGACAACCACCAATACGCCAACCTTCCCAAACTTGATTTATCCATTCCCATTCAATTTCAATATCACCAGCAGAAGCATCAAATTCATAATTCTCGTCTACAACACTTTCAACGATATTTCCTAATAAATCTCGATGTTTAAGAATACCTTGTTTAATTTCAGTTTTCCAAACGTAATGATAAATATCAATTTCTTTACCATATAATCGAGCTTCACTACGAAGCGCTTCTACGTTAGTATGTAAGATAGCTTTACGTTCAGCAAAATCTGTTTTATTGAAGATTTGAACTATGCCATCAGGAGCATCATATTTAGGAGATACAGTATAAATATCTTTAAGATAATTCATTTCTGCATCTGTAAGTTCATCACGAAATCTATCAATGATTTGAGGAATAGTCATTCGATAGACACGAAGTCCTGCATCATCATCTTCAATATATCGTTGACCACTTTCAATACGATAATATTCGAGAGGAGATATTACTTGAAGATAAACATCACCTTTATAAACTTCTCGATAAGTATAAACCTCTTCACAAGCCCACCAATAGAAATAGCATTGTTGATACTTATCTTTTGCTTCAACGATAGTATTAATAAGTTCAAGACGCTTTTGAGTTGTAATAGTTACATCGTCAATCCAATCGTTAAGAACTTCTTCAATAATATCGTTAAGCTCACCCTGCTTAATTGTCTTTTGACCAGTATTAAATCCTGCCTCATTAAGACGATTAATAATTTCTTGATTACAATAAGCCATTACTTTATCAGCAAGAACTTTATTGCGAGCAAGAGTTACAGAAGGGTCATTATTAAATACTTGATAATTAGAGAACATATTAATAAATTCTCCCATATATCGTTCTTTAATAGGAGTAAGAAAATCTACATCACGTATCTCACCATACATTACAGCTTTCTCACCAACCTTATCAATATAATTCCGAAGAACATATTCATAAGTTTTAGGGTCTACTAAACCATTAGCAGCATCAAGAAATTTCTGCGTAACAGTTTTATCATTCTGACCAATAGCAAGATTAATCCAATAATTACAATTAGGAATGTACCAAGCTTTCGTTTGTTTTGTAGCAGTACTTGCACGCTGGTCAGGCATAACAAGTGGAGTTGCTCTTAAATCACGTTCACTCATTTTAGGAATCTATTAACTTTACGACCAGTGTTATTAGTTTTACTTTTCGAGTTAGCTTCTCGTTCAAGTAAAAGAGAATCTTTACGAAATTCAAACATTGCAACGATAGCCGAACTTAATCGGTCTGCATTACGTCCAAATATAAATCTATCCAACTCTAATAAGAAACTTATATCATAAATTTGATTAAATCTATATATTGGTGTATCGTCGGACGTTTTTCCGACAATTTCGTATAAGAAATCCCGCACCATGCGCATACCCTCTAACTTAATATCGCCATCACCAATGACAATACCATAACCAGTAATACGAGGGCCATCAACACTTCGATTAATATAACTACTTGGGTCTTTCAACAATTTATCTCTATAACCCCATTTCTTGAAATTAGTAACAAGTTCACCAGTACCAGCCTCATAAAGAACTTTACAATTCCAACGTAAACAAGCATAAAGAACAAGTTTATCGACAGCTTCCATAGTATCAAGACGACCACAATAAGAAGCAACAAGTCGTTTACCCATGTAAGGAGTTTTACTGTTAGTACGCATCCACACTTGAAAACTTGCAAGTGAATTTTTTGTACTAACTTCTTCTTTATTTTTATCTACA
>OGLH01000227.1_pt1 | contig 22214 bp, 17 predicted proteins | sample 1572791 | NCBI WGS metagenome assembly OGLH01 (sample SAMEA2581913, study PRJEB24529) | metagenome | biome: Human gut stool | place: China | collected 2011
CATTGAGAAAAAACGCGGCGAGGGAAAGAGTGGTAAACTCGCTATGGTGGCAGGCTTGAATAAGTTCCTCCGGATCTATTATGGCAAGGTCACAGAACTCTACCGCAGCTTGCCGGCAATAGAATGAGCTGAGATCTCCAATACTTTATTTGAGGCGGCCAAGCGTTCCGTTTTGCCGCCTCTGCTTTGCTATACTCTTTTTCTGCCGATAACGTTTCTTTGAATTAGGACTTGACTTTTTAGCAGGTTTATTGCAAGACAGATTTTAAACCGTCTTCTATGCAGGCTATTTGTCTTTATCTCCGTAAAGGTCAAACCGTTTTTAGCATATACCTCTTCGACCTGTTTTCTGATCTCAGGATTGATGCGGAAACGGAACATATCCGTCTTGGGCGCTGTCACAATGTTTTCCACTTCGGATTCCTCCTCACTTGATTGTTTTCTTGGTCATAGTATATCCGACGACATCAAAAAAGCCAAGCGAGATGTAGCAACATTGTTGCTACATCTCGCTTGGCTGTGTTTGCAGAGAAAATTTGAAAGCGGGGGCAAAATACTCAATCAAGCAAGTTGCGATAAAGGAAGGTCACGATCTGCCCACGGGTACAGGTGCTGTCAGGCGCAAATTCCGATGCGCTGACACCGTTGGTCACGCCCTGCTCCACCGCCCATGCAACAGCCTGAGCAAAATCAGCACTGGCAGGTACGTCGGTAAAACTGCTATTCACAGACATCTTAGGACTTCCAGCCAGCTTCCAAAGATATGTAACGGCAGCGGCTCTGGTACAAGGCGTGCTTCCACTGCCTTTGGTCATCAGATCCTTCTCGTTGGCCCAGCACAGTGCTTTGTAGAACGGACTGGTTTCTGCCACATCAGATGCGGGACAAGCGGCGTTGGAGTTGGGAGAACCGTTGGCGCGCCACAGGAATGTCAAGATCTGCGCCGTTGTGCATGTATTGCCGGGACTAAAGGTGGTTGCACTCGTTCCGTTGGTGATCCCCTCTTTTACAGCCCAGCCGATGGCGGCTCTAAAGGGAGAGTTATCCGCAACATCGGTAAAACCAAGGTCGGTTTTTTCGATCCATTTTGCGTAGACAGTTGTATCCCGATCAAGCTTTACTTCGCTGACGGCCTTAGTCAGTTCTTTGTCGGAGAACCATCCGGAAAAAGCGAAGCCAGCTCTGGTCGGCACATAAGAGGTCAGTTTGACCGGCTTACTGGTTTTCGCCGTGATCCCCGTGATCTCAGAGCCGCCGTTAGAGTCAAAGCTCAGTTCAGGAAGTCCGATCACACCCGTTCGGAACAGCGTGTTATCAAAAACGCCGTTCATATTGGGATCGTTCAAAATCGTATCATAAAGTTTTCCACGCTCTGTTGTCCAGACATTGCCGTTCAAACCTGCCCATTTCATGTATCCTTCCAGATAGTCCTTCTGGAGCTGCTTCCAGTTGCTATAGCGGCTGCAAAGCGTTTCGGCGGCAGGCTGTACCATTGCCAGTGCTTCCGCGTAGGTCACATATCCGGACAGATATCCCCACTGCGCCAGATGGCTTACGCGGCACAGATCCCATGTTGTATTCGATGCGATAAGTGCTTTGGCTTGAGCAAACAATCCTTCTCTGTTTGTGATGCCCCAATCCGTCGCCAGCGGCGTGCGGCCAAAGTCCGGGCCTGTGGTGTGGATCCGATCTGTAACCGCGCTCCCCACAGCCATCGCACCATAGCGTACTTTGCCGCCAAACAGATTTGCTTCCTTGGGATTGTTTTCGTAGAGGAGCAGAGCGCCCATGCTGATTGCCCATTGCTCCAAATTAGAGCTTCCGGCTACAGACTTATCTTCCGTAATTTCAATCAGTTGCTTGTCTTTGCTTCGTGTAACGGTCTGTCCAAACCAATCTGCCAGATCGTCTACTGAGACATAGATCTGGTTACTTTCCATAAATGGCACCACTGTCAGCGTAGTCGCTGCTCCGTTGATGTAAGCAGTTTTGCTGTTAGGTGTAAGTGTGATCGTATCACCGGCCCGGGACACGATGGTTTGCCCAGAAGTTGTATTTTGCGCTACCACTGCACCCATCAGTTCCGCAAGGCGGCGCACCGGCACCATCACCTGATCGTTCCGGATGCAGGCCCCTGCCGTATCCATGTAATCACTGCTGATCCGCACATGACCCGGATGAACCAGATCTCCGTCCAGCGTAACAAAAACAAGATCCTTGACTGCCTTCAATCCGGCAGTGGGAACACCGTTGGCGGCACCCCAATCCAAAAGCTCCGCCATGGTAAACTGCTCATACCCCAGCAGGTGCTCCACAGCACCAAAAAACCATTTCACATTGCCATCCGATGCGGTGGTAAGGTCGCAGCTGAGCATATTGAGGCGGGCATTCCATACATACGCCTGATAAACGGCATCTTCATCGTTTGCCCCCGCGTAATAACATGCCATTTCAAAAGCAGTGCTGGAGGGGACACGATTCCCCTTGGCCACGGCATTGAGAGCAAACTTCAGTTTGATCAGTCCTAACTCGAACTGGACGCTGGGAGAGGTAGACCGACTCAATGTTTCACATTCTTTATAATACGTTTTTCCATATGCCGGTGCTTCTCCGCCGGATTGTGCATAATTTCGCAGAGTGGTAATGGTGTTCCACATATCAGACTGATAAGCCGCGCCATCGGAGAAGGTCACATACTCGGACTTGTCGATCCACGAAGGGGCGGTGGCTGTCTGTGCTGCGGAAGCAGATGGGATCATAGTAAGGGAAAGTGCCAGACAAACCATGCAGGCAGTGACACGAGCGAAAATGCTTTGAAGCCGTAAAGTTTTCATTGTTGCCTCCTCTTATTATTTTTGAGTCTACAGCAGAATTTCAAGAAACGATCACGTGGAGAAAAGGCGGAGCAGCGCATTTTCATGAGCGCGCATGACGCTGCAAAAATGTGACCATTACCATTTCATACGAACACCTCCTAAATGTAACTTGAAGTCAATGTGTGTTATTGCCCAGGTTGCAAGGGTCCAATTCTCCATAGAACCACAGCGTAGATTTTATAGTTTTTCCATCAACAAGAAGTGTCTCTTCATATCCCATTTCTGTAAGGGCGGTGGTAATGCCACGCTTCGCAGTAAAGGAACTTCCTTTGTTGAGAGGAAGCCAACTTTGATCACTGTAGTTCCGCTTCCAGAAAGTCTCAAAATACTCTTGACTATAAAATATAACGATTTGGGACTCTCCAAGCAGCGGCTCGCAGAGAACGGCAACAACTCTGCAGAATGATAGATTCGTTGGTTTCGCCTGAATAAAACGCTGACATTGTTCCAGCCACGCTTTACAGAACGCTGTTTTGACCGATCCCGCAGTACTTGGAGAGTTGAGCCATGTCCCACTGGGGACATGAAAATGCTCATACAATCTGTTTGATTCGCTTTCAAATGGTGTCAGCCCGTCAATATCACGCAGAAGCTTTCTGAGTTTGCGCCTTTGTCCTCGAACCTTTTTCCTGTCGGAGCAGAAACTTCTCATATATGCAACTCCTATACCACGCACGCAATAGCCATACCGACATAGCGTCCTGGAGTGAGGATGTAATCCTGCTTTGCAATGTCCTGTGTTGTAACAACAGCGCAGAAGCCCTTTTCGTCCTCAAGTGTTTCGTCCACATAGGCGTTGTAGGTGTCAGCAATTTTCTTAATGTCTTCATCCGTCAGTTCACGCAGCTTCCGTGTGACCATAGTGCCGAGCTTCCGTGCGTCGATGAATAGCGTCTTGCCTTTCTGCTTTTTGTTCTTTGCAAGAAACCAGAGCGATACCGGAATCTGCGTCGTGTAGAAAAGCTGCGTTGGCATTGCGACGATACAGTCCACAAGGTCAGCGTTGATAATGTTCTTGCGGATTTCACCTTCACCGCCGGTCTGCGAGGAAAGCGAACCATTTGCAAGCACCATACCGATACGCCCATTCGGGGCGAGATGCCAGATCATGTGCTGCAACCACGCGAAGTTTGCATTTCCAGCAGGAGGCGTACCATACTGCCAACGGACATCATCAACGAGCTTATCCGCACCCCAGCCGGAGAGATTGAAGGGAGGATTCGCCATAATGAAGTCTGCCTTTAGTTGAGGGTGGCAATCGTTAAAAAACGTGTCCGCATTAAACTTGCCGAGGTCGGCTTCAATACCGCGAATGGCAAGATTCATCTGCGCCATCTTCCATGTGGTCGGGTTGGAGTCCTGACCAAAGACGGAAATCTTGTTGATGTTGCCGCCGTGGTTTTCGATGAATTTTGCGGACTGAACGAACATACCGCCAGAGCCGCAGCATGGGTCATAAACACGTCCATTAAACGGCTGCAACACCTCAACAAGGGTACGCACAACACAAGAGGGAGTATAGAACTCACCAGCAAGTTTACCTTCTTGCTCAGCAAACTTGGAGAGACAGTATTCGTATGTACGACCGAGAATGTCCTTGCTGTTTCCATGCTCGATCATCTGAATGTTGGTGAAGAGATCAACCACTTCGCCAAGACGCCGCTTGTCCAGCTCTGGACGGGCGAAGTTCTTAGGAAGAATATCTTTGAGGCGCTTGTTTTCTTTCTCAATACTGCGCATTGCATCATCAATCACCGTGCCAATTTCCGGCGTGTGAGCGGCAGCAGCAATCGCGCTCCATCGTGCATTCTCAGGGACAAAGAAGATGTTTTCGGCTGTGTATTCATCCTGGTCTTCTTCAAATCCATCGCCTTCTTCAACCAGTTCCTTGTACTTTGCCTCGAAGCGATCAGAAATGTATTTCAAGAAAATCAATCCGAGAACGACGGACTTGTATTCGGATGCGTCGATGTTTCCGCGCAAGACGCAAGCCGCGTCCCAGATTTGTTTTTCAAAGCCGATATTGCTTGTACTTCCAGCCATAGTTTTTTCTCCCTTACATTTTGTCTCTGTAAAAAGTTTAGAGAGGGTAAAATACTATATCCGCGAGTTCGGCGCAAGCCATGTGGGTTCCTATGATCCTTTCCGACTGGTGTTTTGGGAGGATGCCGCACAAGAGCTGATTGATTACTTTGAGTGGAGGCGTCCCGTGACGCTATTTTAACACAGATGCAAGCTCTCGCCAAGACTCTGCCGGAATATTCTCTCGTGCGCGAAATGCCCTGCATCGGGGACACGCTGGCTCCGCGCCTGATTGCGGAGATCGGAGATGTCCGACGCTTTCATAGCAAGCGGGCTCTCATCGCATACGCCGGCATCGATGCACCGCCGTACCAGTCCGGCAAATTCTGCGCGAATAACCGGCATATCTCCAAGCGGGGAAATCGCTATCTGCGTAAGACCGGGTACGAAGTCATGCAGAGCTATGTGATGCACAAACCGGCAAACGACCCGATCTTTACATTCATTGAGAAAAAACGCGGCGAGGGAAAGAGTGGTAAACTCGCTATGGTGGCAGGCTTGAATAAGTTCCTCCGGATCTATTATGGCAAGGTCACAGAACTCTACCGCAGCTTGCCGGCAATAGAATGAGCTGAGATCTCCAATACTTTATTTGAGGCGGCCAAGCGTTCCGTTTTGCCGCCTCTGCTTTGCTATACTCTTTTTCTGCCGATAACGTTTCTTTGAATTAGGACTTGACTTTTTAGCAGGTTTATTGCGACACAGAATTTGAGGATCTTGTTTTAATCCTCAAAAGAAATAAATAATTCTTTTGGAAGTGGTGCAACCCCTTCTCGTACCATGTTTACTGCACACTTTTGTTGAATCTTGGTTATGTATGGAGGTAACACTCTTCCAATACGCTTCCCCTTCCATGCATTAAAGCTTAAAATCTCCAAATCCATCTTAAATTGAATTGCTTGCTCTCCTGCCACACAGCCTATAATAACCTTATCGTCTCGTTCGAGTATAGTACCTTTTCGGAAGAATATGCTATTCCTATGTCTGCTAAAATTTCGGTTGAATACCTCCAACTTTTCTGTATCTTGACAGATTTCGCGCATTTGGTCTAAAGAAAAGTGCTGCTTTGCACTAAATACCAGTTCTTTTTCAGTTGTAAGGCGAATATCTTCAGAAATGATGTCTTTGCTTTTTAACTTTTCCCCATGTATACAGTATAGTAAAGGGTCTCCCTCTCTTGCCAGAGAGCATTGTGCTCTAATGTTTAAATAGTATTTAGAGCCATTTTTAAACAAGTCGCCAGTATATGCTTGTGCGGGCTGTTCCGCATATGACAAATATCGCTCTCCTTCTACAACTTTTCTGAGTTCAGCAGTATTGGGTCGGGTATCGGACCGAATAGATGCTTCATCAAAAGAATAATTCTGAATCCTATTTATCAGACTTCGGGTAACAAAATTGCCAAATTCTTGTTGACTGTCAATACTATCTTCTTTAAGCATGTCCCAAATTATTTGCGCCCAATTAGGTGAGTAAGTATAAAACTCGTTGAACATTGCATTCCGAGTTTTACTCAATACTCGATCCCATTCTTTTAGGACATATACTGACGGCATTGCCTTTACCCATTCGGTAATGGCAGAAAAGAGTTCTTCTTCGGAATCAACCTCTGTTTTTTGTTTTACGAAAATTCGGTTTGTTTTTTCGTTATCCCAAAGCTTCTCTTCTTTTAATCTGTCGATTATAGTAGAGGTCTGTTTTGCTGTAAAAATAAAAACAGGTACAAATATTTCGCTTAGTATTTTTTTGATAAAAGCTATCAAGCGTTCCTCGTTGCTTGTAGTCAATGCGTCAGGTATTACAACACGTTCATCTTCGCCTACTTCCGCTTCTCCATTTGTATAGTCCCAATCAAGGATAATAAATGAAGCGCCGGAAAGCGCAGGGATTACATCCAGTTGCGGTATTTCGGAATATACCGCAACTGGAATGTTTTTAGCTTCAATCAATTCTTTTATCTTGTATATTGCCGAAGTTTTGTTTTCAATCTCATTATCGACAATTACCGCAATGCCATTAAAGAGTTTTCCAATATCCATATCGTTACCCCTCTTTAACGAACTCTAATACAAAATTGGCTCCTTTTAAGATTCTATCCTTTGAGAATTCTGCCAAATTGATAGAGTAATCATATCTGTCTAAAAGCTGTCTTGCAATATAAAGCCCCAACCCACGTCCTTCCTCACCTTTTCCAGAGTAGAAAGCCTCAAAGATATAATCAATATCATCGGGCTTAATTCCAGGACCACTATCAGAAAAAATCATCCTTTGTCGGTCGCCATCAAGTGTTATTAAAATTTTCCGTTCGCCATTCACGGTTTTCAGCCAATATAGCGAATTATCAAACAAATTGATAAAAACCTGGAGAAGAACCGCATCTGTGGTTTTAACCACTAATGGTCGAGTAGACAAACTGTATTCCACAGTAATGCGGTTTTCTTTGAATGCACGCTTGTATAAATTGTGGACTTTTTCGATAACCGTCTTTACATCTATGTTTTTTGTTTTTGATTTAGTTGACGGGAAAAGCAATTGGACATCTTTCATTTGCGATTGAACCATAGACATAGTTCCACGGACAAGGGTAAGTCGGGCAATCAAACTATCTCTGTCTATTTCATTGCCTAACATCAACTCTTTGATTAATGTTTCCTGTTGCTCAACTGCCTTTCCAAGCAACAGCATGACATCATGAGAGGCCGTTTCAATTGAAAGGCCAACTGCAGCAAGGTTTTCGGTTTTTTGAATTCTATCTTCGAAGGTCCGCTTTTCTTTTGCATAGCTGCTCTCGAAGGATTTTAAAAAAGCCATGGCTTTTTCATCATCGCCATACTGCTTTTTTGCGGCTTCAATTAGTTCAGCAGGCCGTCCACGCTTTATTCGATCAATTTCATTTCGGCGTTGTTTATCAATCAAATATTGTGCAAACGGTTTTTTTCTGAGGTACCGAAGAATAAGTTGCAGAACACCTATAAAGTCTTCGAGCGCACGTCCCTCCTCAATTAACCCCTCACGATTTGTCTTATCTTTTAGATTGGGATTTTCTGCTTGCGAAATATACACACATCCTACAACCTGATCATTGCTCAGATATTCATCAGCACGTATTGTACCACGTGCCATATCTATTCTGAGCCAGTCATCTTCTGGATCGCCATAAGGCATTACTCTTACATCATCTCGATATAAGTATATCCTGTGTTCTTTAATAACGCTCTTTTCTTCTTTGCTCAAATAATATTTGGACGGGTTTTCAGAGTCAACATTCAAGTCGAAGATATAGAATTCAAAGTTAAAACTCCCACACTCTACTGGCTCATTTTTTTCTTCGAGTTCTTTAAAGCGTTTGAATTGTGTAAGTCCTCTAATATCAGGATCTTTAAAACTCAGTTCAATTGGTTGTCCGTTCATATCAAAAAATATGGTGTTTTTTCCGCAAATATAGCGACCATTGGTTATCTTGAGAACGGACATATTTTTTAAGCAATGATCGAGAACTCTCTTATAACTATCATTAGACTCATGCAGGATACTGTCTTTATAAACCCACACACTAAAATCTGCTGTTCCTTTTTCGGAAAAAATGGGTTGTAATTTACCAATATTCTGCTGAATACGATTAATCCGATCCGTCGTCCACCTTGTTTTGAGATCGGTAATTTCAATAATAGTACCAAATGGTTTGCGTCTCCGTCGCGTTGTGCCCAAAACAATATCCGTGTCTACGATGGCCGACGGTATACGTTGCGACAATTCTACAGTCAACTGTTCAAGGAAGAGATCCTTTTCTTCTCCATCTTCTTGAAGAAAATCGTTATCATATTTTGAGAAATCATAAGTTAGAATATTTTCTATGTTTTCTCCTGACTCAATAAATTTCCCTTCAGAATTCTGCTGTTGCCTTCTTGTCGTAATGGTTATTTTTTTTCCTAATTTGAATATGGCAAAGCGACCTATACCCTTTTCACCCTGCAGAATACGGCCTTTCTGCGTCTTGGGATTTTTGGCTTTCCGTTTCAATTTATCAGGAGTGGCAGGGTTAAGCCAATGTTTCCGCAAAATATCCGCATTCATGCCGCATCCGTCATCTTCGATTCGAATTTTAGATGTCGGGGTTAACTCATAATCTGGGCCGAAATCAATAAAACTTACTTTCACCCAAGATGCATCCGCATCATATGAGTTTTTTATTAGTTCTACAAGCGCAATTAATTCATTCTTGATTAATTGATCACCCAACATCGTTAATAAGCGGGCATACGGTCGAATTTTCAGCCTTTCACTCAATGTCGCCACATCCTTCCGCTAATAATATATTCTTCATGATAAATGGTTCTGCTTGATTTATCCGAAGAAAAACGTCCGAACTCATCTCGATATGGGGTAAGTAGCTTATTAGATATTCTACGCTTCGCAGCCTTTATATCAGTAAACCCTTCGTCTATGAGACTTTGGATTAGATGCTCAGAGTTTTTAATTTTTACACCTTTGTATTCTGTATCACCTACAACAAAGAATGCCATTCCGCCATTACTGAGCATCTGAGAACACTTGTGGATGGCCTGTTGAATATCTACATAGTATCTTGCCACAGATCTGACTTTTGCTGTTGCCCTCTGTGTGTCAATTAATTCTGCCACAATTTTTCTGCCCACAGAATTGAGTAATTTCATGTTAATAGTATAGCCTTCGCTGTTATATAGACTGCCAATTGTTCCTCGTCTTAAGTCTCTATAATCATCAGCAAATCCCAACCAGAGTGACGATAACTGATGTAAATCGGCATACTCATAAGATGTAACATATGGAGGACTGGATATAATTAAATCAACACTTGGGACATCGACCGCTTCCAAAAAATTCTCATTCTCAATAGAAATAGAGGATTCAGAACCAGCTATGCTGTTCAATTGTTCAATGGATTTCACGAACTTATTATACTGCTGTTCGAACACATCCCAGACCACTATTTCCTTTTTGTTTGGATCAACTTGGGGCTTTATAGACTTTGTCAACCACTTGGAAGATGCCTTCAAGATTGACGAAAATAGGCAGTGAAATGCATCCAAATACGCTCCTTTAGGTATGCTGTCCTCAATAGCTATCTTTAGACATAATAACTGAATATAGCTGTTTTGAGTAAACCAATATTTTAGTCTTTCATTTGCGTGCTCGTATGCAGCATCTGAAATGTCTACACGAGGGTAGAGTGTACTAATGAGTGAAAAGTACTCTCCAACCTTAGCCATATCGTAACTTTCACTTTTGACTTTTGCAATTAATGTAGCAACGGGGTTGATATCACACCCCCAGAAATCTTTGCTGTGGGTTTTTGCTTCAAGTGCAACAGTACCACACCCGCAAAAAATGTCAGCAACTTTTTCGATTTTTACGCCCTCTGCTTCTGCATAATCAAAGGCCTTTTTTGCAATAAAGGAAGGGAATTTCGCAGGATAAGTATGGATGCTGTGCATAGTGAATTCTGTATCATTGCTAAAATTCCATTCATCTTCAACGCCAACGCGATCCACACTTTCCAATGTAATACTAATCACTCACGATTCCCCCTTCCATACAATTTAGGCTAATATTTTTACTCGTGCAAAAGGAGAAAAATAGTTCTTTGGCCATTTGACTCGGCTTAGACTTTCCATTTTCCCATCGATTCACGGTAGAAAAACTTATGCTAAGTTCTCTTGCAAGTTGTTCTTGACTTAACCCCAACTCTTTACGAACTTGTTTTACAATTGAGCCAAACTCCATAACCTCATCTCCTCGCAAATATTATAGCATTTGCTATAGTATTTGCAAGACTATAATATACGCTTTCTTTGTCAATTGTCAACGATTTTGCACAAGAGAGGTATCCCCCAGAAAACTGTCACTCTAAAAGTTTATTTGATTATATCCAATAATGAATCAGGTTTTTTCGTTTGACGCTGTAAAAATCAATCCTGACAATAGCTTCACCGACAAGGGTACCGATTACTTGGCACCCTTGCCGGCTGATTCTTTTTACTTGTTCTTTTTTGACTTTTTCGTTTTCTTCTGACTCTTTTCCGGCTCCTGCGGAGGCAATGTCCCCTCCGCTTTTTGCCGCTTCAGCTCTACCAGTTCGGCTTTCATCTCCACGATCAGTACCTTCAACTTCTCCTCGCACTCCTCACGGGTATGGGCGTAGACATTGCGGGCGTGTTTTTTACCGTCGGGCCATTTGGGGGAGTAGCGTCCTTCAAACAGGTGGTCGTTGATCTCGCTGATGCAGCCGGTGCCAGGCCTGCGCTTGCGGCCCACATAGGGCTTGAAGTCAGTCATTTTCGGCTTTTCCGCCTGGACCGGGGCAGTTTCCTTCCCCGGCTCCGAAGCGTCCTCCTGCGGCGCTGCCTTGCCGATGCCGCGGTCGATATTGGCGGCGGCCGTGAGCCGCATGTCATCGGTGATGTGGGTATAGATGTCCAGTGTGGTGGCCGCCGACACATGCCCCAGCATGGCGGAGAGCGTTTTCACGTCCATCCCATTTTGCAGCGCCAAGGTCGCGAATGTGTGCCTGAGGTCGTGAAAACGCACCTGTTTGCAGTTTGCATGCTCCAGAATCAGCTGCAATCGGTCGTAGACCGAACCGGGGTTGAGCGGCATATCCTCCAGCACCGGCGACGGGAACATCCAGCGGGAGTGGACGCTTTCGCGGTATTCCCGCAGCACCTGCACGACGGCAGGCGGCAGCACCAGCTTGCGGATGGAGCTTTTCGTCTTCGGCACGCTCATCACGATCTTGCCCCGAACGAGGCTTACCTGCTTGCTAATTGTGAGGATGCCCGTTCCAAAATCGAGGTCGTCCCATTGCAGCGCCAGCAGCTCGCCGCGCCGCAGGCCTGTCGCCAGATCCAGCAGGAACAGTTCGTAATACCCTTCGGCTTGCGCCTGAATGAGAAACCGCTGCAATTCATCCCGCGCCAGCACCTGCATCTCGCGCGCCTTTTTGGGCGGCAGCTTGCAGCCCTCGGCGGGATTCGTGCGGATGAGCCCATCCTGCACAGCCCTTTGGAGCGCCGAGCGGCAGGTCGCGTGACACATCCGCACCATACGGTCGGACAGCCCCTCACCATAATACTCCGTGCGCGTCTTGCGTCCGCTCTTTTTCAGCCGCGCGTAAAACTGCTGCAGGTCGTTCTGCGTCAGCCTGTTCAGAGGAATTTCGCCCAGCTCCGGCTTGATGTGCAGGCGGATGCGGTCTTCATAGCCGGACTGCGTCGAGGTGCGGATGTTCGGCTTGCAGTGCGTTTCGTACCAATAATCCAGCCAGTCGGCAAAGCGCATCTCCGGCCGCAGCTTGTCCGACGGAATGCCGCCGAGCTGCGTTTTGAGCGCCGCCAGCTTTTCGGTGCACTCGCGCTTGCTCTTGCCGAAGACAGCCTTTGTTTTCGGGTAGCCGTGATCGTCGTAGCCGACAACGTACCGCCCCTCCCAGCGTCCGTCTGTGCGCTGACGGATCAATCCGTCGCCTGCTTTTCGCTTCTTTGCCAAGGCTTCAGCTCCTTTCCGAATAGGTCCTCCATGAAGCCGCCGACGATGCCGCCCGCGGCTTCGCGCATATCCGGCGTGACGTGCGTGTAGGTGTCGAGCGTGAAGCTGGCGTTCGTGTGTCCCAGAATCCCGGCCAGCGTTTTCGCGTCTACGCCGCTGGTGAGGGCGTGTGTCGCGAACGTATGACGAAGATCATGAAAGCGAATGCTCGGCAGTCCCGCTTCCTCCAACAGCGTTTTGAGCCGCCGGTATGCCGTCCCCGGATTCATCGGCAGCTCCGGGCTGGTCGGCTGTGGAAAAATCCATTGGCTGATGGAGGCTTTCTTCCGCGCCCGCAGCAGCGCCGCAACGCTCTCCGGCAGGATGATCGTGCGGTTGCCCTGGCTCGTTTTCGTGTCGCCGAGGGCGTAGATGCCCTGCCCCTTGCTGTGCAGCGTCCGGGAGATTCCGAGCGTCCCGGCCTTCGCGTCGAAGTCGCGCCACATGAGCGCACAGATCTCGCCGCGCCGCAGGCCGGTCATAAGCTCCGTGTAGAAGAAATCCCGCCAGATATCGTCCTTCTGAACCGCTTGCAGGAACGTGTCCAGTTCCTGTTCGTTCAGTACCTGCATCGGCTTGTAGTTGGATTTCGGCACAGTTGCGTTCTCGGTCGGATTTTTCGGAATGATGTGCGCCTGCACCGCAGCCTTCATCGCGCCGTGCAGCATCGTGTGGATGTGCCGCACGGTCGAGTCGGAAAGTCGCTTACTGCCCTCGGCGTCCTCGCGCACGCGCCCGCCGGATTTCAGCCGCCGGTACATCCGCTGCACGTCCTGCGTCGTGATGAGCGAAACTTGCTTGCCGCCGAGCTGCGGCTTGATGTAGTTTTCGATATAATTCCGGTAGCCTTCCAGCGTCCCCGGACGAATTGTGCCGTCCTTGTATTCCGCGAGCCAGCGGTCCAGCCACTCGCCCAGCGTTATGCGGCTGTCCTCGGTCAGCTCCACGTCCTGATAGCATTCGATGCTCTGGTGGAGCTTTTCCGTCAGCGCTTTCTGCGTCTTCGCGTAGACGTGCCGGAAGATCGGGTCGCCGTTTGCCTTGTGTCCCACGACGATGCGCCCTTCCCAGCGCCCATCGTCGCGCTTTCTGACCATCCCGTCTCCGGATGGCCGCCGTTTTCCCATATGCAGAGCTCCTTTCTTTTATGGCTTTTCTCTAACAACTACCACGCGGGAGATACAATAGCAACCTCCCGCGCGGAGAGTTATCAGAAAGTTATCATTTGTGTTCTCTTTGTCTATGGCAGCACAGATTTTGAACCGCATTACCAGCCCATCGACATGGTGCTGCTCGTCTGCTCCTGCTCGTGATCGTCCGCCTTGTGTCCGGCGGCGATACGCATCCTGCGCAGCTTGGCAAGCCGCTTGCGGTCGATCTGGATACCACAGCTTTGCGGCGCAGGAGCGCTGCTCTGAAAGATCTTTCCCATGTGATAGAGCAGCCGCGTTGCCGAGAGCAGAACGTTCGGCGGCTCCTGCCGCTCGATGCGGTCCATGAAAAATCCTGCATAGTCGTGTCCCTGCGCCTGCGCTTTCTGGAACCAGTCGTAGGCAGCGTCCTTGTCCTTCGGCACACCGTCGCCGCTGAGATAGAGCTTCCCTAACAAATACTGCGCATAGGGATTGCCGCACTCAGCAGCCATGCGCGCATATTCCGCCGCGCGTTCCGGATTTTTCGGTGCATTCTTCCCGCTGAGATATTCCTTGCCCAGCCGGTAGGCAGCATAGTCGCTGCCGTTCTGCACAGCCCGTTCCAACCAGTAGAATCCCTGTGCGGGATTCTGTACTTCCAGATCATCCGAGAGGAGCAGACTGCCCAGCGCATATTGTGCTGCCACATGATCTTGCCGCGCAGCCAGTTCCAGATAGTGCTGTGCCTTTTCTGTGTCCGGAATCAGCAGCCCGCCATCACGATAGAGAATCCCGGTCAGATATTGTGCGTATCGGTCACCGCCGTCCGCCAGCGTTTCCAACTGCTTTGCGGCTTCGTCGCGTTCCGCCAATGGCAGAGTTTCGTCCGTCGCCATTGCATACCACGCATTTGTCGGATACGGAATGCTGTAGGTCGCATTTTGCTCCGCATCCTGCTCTGCGCCTGCGTCCTCGAATGTGATCTCGTTTTGCCGCACCTGTTCTGCAACCTGAAGGACCGCATTTTTGATCTGCCGGAATTCTCTCTGCTGGGAGAGCTGCGGGCGCTGCCGTTCCTTTTCTGCGTAGAAATCGTTCAGCCTGCATTGCAGCTTCCACCAGCGCCCGTAGCATTCATACACGCTCGGCAGCAGCTCCATCTGATCGACAATGGCATCGACTTTCCGCTTGAGATCCTTCGGCAGATATCCGTAGGACTTCTTTCCCTTGACGCTGCCAAGCTCCAACGCCAGCTCCCAGATCATTTGCTCCGCCTCCGGATGCTCGCAGGCGGAGTTCTGCATCTTCTGTGCAAGCGCCAGCATGGCAGACCGTGTTTCCCTTACCAGCTCGTCGCGGGATTGGCTCTTGTCCTCGTAGATGTGCAGCAATTCCTGCTGAAAGATCTGGTTGGTCAGGACGGACTTGATTTTCCGAATCCCATCCCGGTTCAGGTACGCCTGCCCCGGCTTTTTTGACCACGCCATCATGTGAATGTGCGGATGACCGCCCTCGTCGTGGAACGCCGCATACCAGCGAAAGTCCTCCGGCGGGATGTGCATTGCCTCCGCAATGTCATTCCGGTGCGCCCGCAGCAGCGCCCGCCATGCGTCCGCGTGATCGAATCCAAGCCGCTCCGCGTCCTCACGGCGGAGCGAAATGATGTGCGTCCAGATGTTCCCGGTGTAGCTGTTCACCTCCGCCATCGCTGCGTTCAGATCGACTGCATCTTCATCACCGAACAGTCCGTGTTCGCCCATCCGCTCCGCGCGAGGACGGGTTGCGATATACTTGGCGTAGCCGTCAATCTCCTGCACCTTGCCCCAGTTTGCCTCCACCGCCAGCGTGAGAAACTGTGAGGCGTTGAACTTTGTCGGATGTGCCGCATAATCGCCGTATTCCAGAAGCGTCTTTGTATCCGGAAAATCCTTCGTCAGCTTTTCGATGAGCTGCGTCTGCCGTTTTGTCGGCAGGCGGTCGTCCGGCAGGATCTCTACCCGTTCGCGCGTCGCGATGTAGCGCAGATACCCGCCCGCCGGTTTTGCACTGCCGCTCTTGAAATACGGACTTTTGACGATCAGTCTGGCCATTCGTCAAACGGCTCCTGTGTGCGGAGCTTCTGCTCCAGCCGGAGCTGACCGTTGGTGCGCTTCACGTCATTGACGCTTTTTGCGCGCTGCTTCCGCAGCACCGATTCGTCCAGATTCACGCACTCTGCCAGAAGGCTCAGCCCCATGTCGAGTTCCACAGCCTGCTTGAACAGCAGCGATGAGAGCCGCTGCTCCAAAAGCTGCAGCCGTCCGTCAATGGCTGACTGGACTGCCCGCGGAAGCATCGTGCTTGTACTCGCCGCCAGATGATCTGCGTAATAATTCACGGCGCGTTCCAGAAATTCATTCTTGCTCCGACAGCCATCCTGCCGGTACCAATGCTCCAGCTTTTCCGCCGTCTCCGGTGACATCCGAAAATTCAGTCTGTTTTCTTCCTTGCTCATAATCCTCCAATCTGCGGCGTGGCGCGCCGGAATCCCTTGAACCGTCTGCGTTTGTGGGATTTCTGACGCCAGCCGCGCGTAATTTCCTCCAAACAGGCGCCAATCGCAGCGCCTGCGCAACCCCTTGATACAGTCCGCACTGCGGGCTGTTGTGAACAGGAAAAGCGTCGGTTCCGACGCCATCCGTTTATCCTGCTTTCTCGCCGCAGCGTCCAAAATCCCTCGATTTTGACCATTTTCAGCGTTTTCCCGCATTTGCCGCAAGCGGCAGGTCTCGTCCATTCCGCTGCATCTCCTCTTTCGACCGAACCCGCTGCGCTGGGCTTCGGTCGAATTTTTGTGCCGCACGTCGGCGCAACGTCCGGTTTTCTGCTGCTGGATGGGTACGCGCTCAGCTGTGTGGCGAAAGCGGCACAAACCGCCGACTCGGGCGCGACAGTGTGGAGGCGGCGCATTATCCGGTTTTGTTCTCCGAAGCAGAATCAGCTTGCACGGCGATTTCCAGCAGCTCCTGTGCGATTTGTTCGTCTGGGAGGCGGATCAGGTTGTCGTCGGGTTTTTCGTTTGACAGTAGGTTCATGCTGCCGTACCAGACGAGGCAGCGGTCGAGGATCGCGAAGTGCTTACGGCAGGTTTGGGATGGGAAGACTTCGATGCCAGACTGGCGCAAGAAGCCGATTTTCTCAGCGGCCTGATATGTATCCTGTGCGTCGGGTGCAAGCGTGAGAATTTTGATCTGGACGCCTGCTTCCTGACGTTCGCGCAGGAGTTCCAGAAAATATGTGACCTTTTTGCGGCTCAGTGCAGGACTGGAAATCAGAATTTCCCGCTGCGCGGCTTGCAGATCGCGTTCATAGACTGGTGTATAGGTCTGCGCGTCGAAAATAGTGCCAGTCTTCTCCTCCTGCGCAGCTTGCAGGTTTGCGCAGATCTCGAAGCCGATCTGGCGATAAGCGCGCAGGCGCTTATGGTACATACGTTCCAGCGTCGGCACGTGCGCGTCGATATAGTCAAAAATGATCACATCCTGTTTGCCGTCGTAGTCGCGGTTCAGACGGCCCGCGTACTGTTCGACATTCCCCTGCCATGAGATCGGCATTGCGAGCAGCAGCGTATCGAGGCGCGGCAGATTGAAGCCCTCGCCGATATATTTGCCGATGGCGACCACGATCAACGTGTCTGTTTCCGACACGGCCAGCAGCGCGTCCCGGACCTGCGCGCGTTCTTTGCTGCTCTTTCCGCCCTGCAGCAGGAAAACGTGGTCTGCACTCCCCTGCAAGCGCTGATACAGCAGCCTTGCATGCTCCTTGTACTTCGTCATAACCAGCGGTGTCCGCCCGTTTTGGACGCAGGTGATCGTATCCGAGAGAATCTGCGCGTTGCGGTCTTCGCTTTCGATCACCAGCTGATTTAATTCTGCCATCGCGGGCGGTTTCTCGGAAAGGTGAACAAACCTTGTAAAACGGGGATAGACATAATGGCCGATGCCCTGCTTCTTCGCACGATCCTTCGCCGTGTACCGGAAGCGGATCGGACCGAGCTGCAGGAAAATCTTTCGATCCTGCCCGTCGTCGCGCTTCGGTGTCGCGGTCAGACCGTAAACATACTTCGCCGTAACGGAACGCAGCACGGCAGTATCCGTATCCGCGCCCGCGCCCGCATGGTGGCACTCGTCCATGAGCACCATGCCGTAGCCCTGCACGAGTTCTTCCAGTCGTTCGCTTTTTCCCAGCGACGGGATCATCGCAACGTCAAGAATTCCGGTCAGGGTGTTTTGACCGCCCTGTAATTTGCCGATCACGCTTTTCCGCCGCTTGACGCGGCCCACCGGCGTTGTGTAGGTCGGTGGTTTTTCTTCAATCGTCAGGAATTTTTGCAGATCCTCCTGCCAGTTTTTCAATATCTCGGCATTATCGACCAGAACCAGCGTATTGACCCGCCGCGCCGCAATCAGGTAAGCGGCGACGGCAGTTTTGCCAAAGGCCGTCGCTGCGCTCAGAACGCCGATGTCATGCGCCAGTAGCGCGTCCGCTGCGCGCTGCTGCTCTGGGTATAGCTGCCCAGCGAAGGAAACCTTGATTTTGCGGTCCGACTGCCGTTCGTCTGTGATGTGATATGGAATTGCTGCTTCCTCCAACAACTCCTTCAGACTCTCCACACAGCCACGCGGGAGGCAGATAAAATCGCCGTCGTCATGGCCGCAATAGACAATGCGCGGTATTCCAAGCGTTGAAAAGCCCATGGCCAGCTTCTTATGGAATTCCGGGTTTTTATAGGCTGCAAGCCTGCGGAGCTGGTTTTGAAGCCGCGGCTTGAGATTCGTGCTTTTAATATAAACACCGTTGGCATATACAAGATCGACCGCGCCCTCCACATCCTCCGGGTGCAGTGTAAGCTCTGTTTTTCTCCACGGCTTCTCCGGCAGGAAGCTTTTCTGCGTGTTTTCCTCCGCCTCCTGCGGTTCCTCGGCCAGTTGTCCAAGAAGCCCTGCTTCCGGTGTCCATGCCGCGATTTTATCCTCGATTTCCTTTACGCTCAGCTTTCTTGCGCTTTTCAGTGCACCCCATTGATCCGGGTACGCATTCCAGTTTTCGTCGACAAACGCGCTGTTTCCATTCCGCAGCGCCCGGCCCTGCAGCGGCAGCGCAATCAGATTGCCGAGCTTTCCCTCCGGCAGATGCTCCTGCAATGGCAGCATTCGATCATATGCGCGAAAGCTTTTCAGGCTGACCACCTCCGCACCCTTTGTCAGCAGTGCTGTTCCAAACTGCCGTGCCTTCTGTGCGGAAACGGGCTCAGAAAAGAAGATCCAGACATGCGCGCCCTGCCCGGAACGGGAGCGCTCGACCAGTGCGTCGATCTGTTCCAGCTCGCATATTTTGCGGAGCGCGTCGACTTCGTCCCGCCATGAGACCGTTTTTTCGCTGCCCTGAAACGTGCCCTCGTGGTCGTCGAAATCGAACACAAGGAAATAGCAGGTATCGTCCGGGAGCAGCGGATAGATGCCGACGACATCGCTGCTGTCCTCCCGCTCGCCTTTCAGATGGGCGAGCAGAGCGCGGATGTTCAGCGGCTTATAGGACCGGTTCGGGCAGTCCCTGCAGGCAATTTTCTGCCCTGTCGTTTTCGGGCAGAGTTTGTGATCCCAAACATGCGTACAGACCGGAAAATAACCCGCTTTGCCGTCCTTTGGGCGGCTGCGGACGCTGTATACATCTTTGCGGCCTCTGAAATAGGTATAGAAAAACGAGACCATCTGCGGTGTGACCTCGTTTTGAAGCATACGGCTGCCCTGATTGGCAATCGCGGATATTTGATTTTCAGCCGTCTCCGGATACGCGATCCCGTGCTTTTTGAGCAGCGCCCGCAGCGCCGCGTTTTCCTGTTCAAGCTGCACGATCCGGGCTTGCAGTGTATCCATGGCCCGCTCCTTCTCTGACAGTGTCAGGCGTTTGCTTTTTGCAGATAAAACTCGCTTTCCGCCACGCGGATAACGAAATCATATTCCAGGCGTGTTGCCTTAGACGGGGTGATATTGTAGCGCTTGAAGACCTTGCGCAGATAGGCGAAATACTCCCTGTCCTCCTGACTCAGCGGCGAAACCCATCCGCTGGCAGCTTCGGATTCTTCCGCGTGGAGCAATTCAGATCGATTCATATTCATCCCTCCTATATTCAGAAATGAGCGCTTCTGCGGCGTCTTCCCAAAGAACAAGACGGAACGGATCATAGGCCCCGACCTGCCGCGCGCCAAATTCGCGCATATAGTATTCCAATAATTCGCTCGTTTTCGCCTTAAAAATGAGTACGCCGTCAAATCCAGCTTCCTTGGATATCTGGACGGCATATGCAAACATTGCCTTTGCGATACCGATATATCGCTTGGCCTCGCCTGTCGCATGAAGAAGATTTGCGTTGCTGTGCCGTGCGCTCTCCATGTAGAGAACCTCAACTGCAAGCCCGCGTTCATCCAGTTCATAGGACATCAGACCAAGCAGTTCGTAATTGTCTTTTCGATGAAGCGCGACTTTATTGGGCAGTTGCCTCGCATATGTTGATTCCCAGTTTGTCTGCCAGTCATGTGTTGCAGCAAAATCCTCTTTTGACGCAGGATCTATTTCCGCAGGAACCTTTTCGCTGGACACAGCATCCAAAACATAGAGATTCAGCATCGTATCACCCATTTTCATGTACTTTCATTGCTAGTATACCACACTCTCTGCACTTACGGAAGATATTTTTTCGATATCGCCTTATACTTCCAACTCAGAGGGTTTATGTTCATCCGACAAATGGATTTCATCTTTGATTACTGCGGCGCAGTTTTTGCGCTAGGTTTTCTGGTTTGACCCACACGCTGACCCACACGGCGAAACGAGCAGACGGAAGCAGTGGAAACAAGAGGTGCAAAGAGCATTGATTTCCGAGCAGAAAGTGCTGAAAACGTCCAGAAATCGTTATTTTTATATCTTTTCTACTCTTCGTAATCAGCAGGTCGCCGGTTCAAGTCCGGCCACTAGCTCCAGAAACCGGTGAAAATCGTAAGATTTTCGCCGGTTTTCTCTTTTATTTGTTCGAATTTTCAGGTGTCAAAACCGCCTGACCCACACCGTGACCCACACGGCGAAATGTCTAAAGAGCGGCGGAGAGGATATGCTTGGTATCCTCTCCGACGCTCTGTGTTTTTTGCTGCTTGTTCACATCACTTGTGCCATGAAATTACCCATCTTTTTCGAGGCGTATAGAAATATTACATGGAGTTGTTTGCAGACCGTAAAGGACAGGGAGCTTGACATGAGAGGGGTATTCCCTGCCATGGTAAATGGTCTGGGTGGCCTTGATGGGCTTCGGATCGGTATAGGGATCGATGCCGGTGTTGGTGTTGGGGAATGCTTCCATCAGCTCACTGGAGGAGATATCGATACGAATCTTGTGGCCCTTTTTGAAAACCATGCCGTAGAAATACATCTCCATCTCATATTTTTCTATTTTCCCCGGCGTGAGCAGCTCAGGCTTGTCCCAGCCCTTGCGGAACTCGGCGCGGATAATATTGAAGCTGACATTACGGGCAGTCCCCTGCTCGTCCACATCACTGACGCGGACGATAAAATCCGTGTCGACGGCGCTGGAGGCTGCGTAAAGCTCGGCATACAGCGGGCCGGCAATGGCAATATCCTGCTCCAGCACGGGCGTGTCATAGACCAGAACGTCGCTGCGGATCTGACGGGAATTGCACTTGTAAGGAGAAACCAAACCGTCGTCGAAGCCGTCGCCCTCGCCGCCGCATGGAAATTCGGGATCGTAGACATATGCGTCGCTGCCGGTCTCAGCAGGTGTCAGCGTGACGCGTCCGTCACCGTTCATGGAGTTTGCGTGGCCGTCACTATCCAGATAGAGGTTGACAAGACGCGCTTCCTTCGGCATCCAGTCCTCGCTGGTGTGCCACTGATTTTCACCGTTGACGTAGTAGGTCGCCTTGGGCTTCTTGTCCTCGCCATTTTCAATACCCTTGAGGTAATGGTCGAACCAGCGGATAATGCGCGTATCGAAATCATAGTCGACCGCATTATTGCCGAAGGCCAGATCCATGCTGTCGCGCCACGCGTTCAGACCGTGCGGCCACGGGCCAAGCACAATACGGTGGCCGGGAACGGGGCTTTTGGACAGGAAACGCCAGGTCTCCTGCACGCCAAGCGCATCGCCGTCGTACCAGCCGGAGAGAATCAGCATGGGGATCCTGATATTGTACGCGTGGGCTGTATTGTCACTGTGCCGCCAGAAATCATCGTAATGATAGTGCTTCGACCACATGTCCCAGCTGGTAGAACGGCAGCCGATGATTTTCTCCGGGATCGCAGTAATAGGCCGGATCCGGCCAGCCGCGAGCGGATCGATGGAAACGCCCTTGACTACGTCCATATCGACGCGGTTCGAAACGCTCTGCGCCAGCGTCCAGCACAGCAGCGGCCACGAGCAGACAGTTCCGCCCTTGCGGACGGTATCATAAAACGGCGATCCGACATTGACCTCGCTGACGGCGGTCTTCAGATGCGGATTTCCGCTGGTG
>OGLH01000246.1_pt1 | contig 21337 bp, 20 predicted proteins | sample 1572791 | NCBI WGS metagenome assembly OGLH01 (sample SAMEA2581913, study PRJEB24529) | metagenome | biome: Human gut stool | place: China | collected 2011
GGTGTTCCACGGCGTGAAGATCACGGACCCCGCCATCATTGCGGCGGCGGGATTGCCGTTGGTAACGCTGCTCCTGCCGCTATCGGTGCTACAAGTGAAGATCCTAAGGCATTCGGTAAAGCAATCATCTTCGTTGTACTTGGTGAAGGTATCGCTATTTACGGTATGCTCGTTTCAATTCTTCTTATCTTTGCAAGATAATTTAAGCGATTTAAGTTTCGTTAAGGATTGATTATTATGAAATTTTTTCTTATAAGTGATAATGTCGATACCAAAATGGGTATGAGATTTGCAGGTATTGAAGGCGTAGTTGTTCATCAGGAGGATGAGGTACGCAGTGAGCTTGAAAAGGCTGTGAACAGGGATGATATTGCAGTTATTCTTATTACGGAAACACTTGTTTCGCTCTGTCCCGACCTTATTTATGACCTCAAGCTTAACCGCAAACAGCCGCTTATTGTTGAAATTCCCGACCGTCACGGTAACGGAAGAACCAAGGACAGTATTACAAAATATGTTCAGGACGCAATCGGCGTAAAGCTGTAATTATCACATATCTGAATTTATTCAGGGAGGTTATTTTTAATGGAAAACTCCAAAAACAAAACAGATAACTTTCTGAAAGCCATTAAAAAATATGCTGATGAACAAAGAAGTGCCATGCAGACAGAGGTTGCTCAGCTTAAAGAAGAAAAGCTGAAAGAGGCAACCGAAAAAGGCAGACATGACAGCGAAAAATATATCAAGGACAAACTTGAAGAATCAAGAAACAGACAGACGGGTATTCTTGCAAAGAAAATTCAGGAAGGTCAGAAAAAACTGTTTCTCGAGAGAGCTGAAATGACTGAAAGCGTATTTAAAAAGGCTGAAGAAAAGCTTGTTGAATACACAAAAACATCAGATTACTCAAACAGCCTTGTAAAAAGTGCAAAGGAAGTTGCTAAGCTTTTTGCAGACAACGACTGTGTTGTTTATGTCAACGAAAGAGATATGAAGAACTCAGACAAAATCAAGGCAGTTTTTGCAGGAAGCACCGAGGTTGTTGCCGACAAATCAATTAAAATCGGCGGAATCAAAGGCTTTTGCAAGGCAATGAATATTGTTGCCGATGAAACTCTTGACAGCAAGCTCTATGCACAGAAAGAATGGTTTATTGAAAATTCCGGACTGAGTGTGCTTTAATCTTGCTGACTGTTAATTTCTTTTGAAAGAGATGGTAATAATATGGAAAACAACAATGTTATATATGGAATAAACGGACCTGTTGTTACCGTAAAAAATACCGACAGCTTTGAGATGATGGAAATGGTTCATGTAGGCAAGCAAAAGCTTGTCGGTGAAATCATCGGTATTACAGACGACATCACAACTATTCAGGTTTATGAGGAAACAACAGGACTTAAACCGGGCGATCCCGTTGAGGGTACCGGTGCTCCTATGAATGTTCTTCTCGGCCCCGGTATTATTGATAACATCTTTGACGGTATCGAAAGACCGCTGAAGGCTATTGAAGAAGAAGCAGGTGCGTTTATTAACCGTGGTTCTTCGGTTTCTGCTCTTGATGACAAGAAGCTGTGGAATGTTACAATGAAGGTTAAAGTCGGTGACAAGCTTGAGGGCGGTCAAATTTACGCTACTCTCCCCGAAACTCCTATCATTGAACACAGACTTATGGTTCCGCCTGAGCTTTCGGGTGAAGTAGTAAAGGTTAATCCCGACGGCGACTACAAGCTCTTTGATACAGTTGTTGTAATCAAGGATGACGAAGGCGTTGAGCACAACCTTACACTTTGTCAGCAGTGGCCAATCAGAACTTCCCGTCCTGTTAAGGAAAGACTTACATCATCTGTTCCGCTTATCACGGGTCAGAGAGTTATTGATACTCTCTTCCCTATCGCAAAGGGCGGTACAGCGGCTATTCCGGGCGGTTTCGGTACAGGTAAAACAATGACTCAGCACCAGCTTGCAAAATGGTGCGACGCCGATATCATCATCTATGTCGGTTGCGGTGAGCGTGGCAACGAGATGAGCCAGGTTCTTGAGGAATTCTCAGAGCTTATTGACCCAAAGTCACAGCGTCCTATGACCGACAGAACCGTACTTATCGCCAATACATCAAATATGCCTGTTGCGGCTCGTGAGGCTTCAATATACACAGGTATTACTCTTGGCGAATATTACAGAGATATGGGTTACCATGTTGCCATGATGGCTGACTCAACATCCCGTTGGGCTGAGGCTCTCCGTGAGATTTCAGGCCGACTTGAAGAAATGCCTGCCGAAGAAGGTTTCCCTGCGTACCTTCCTTCAAGACTTGCCGAGTTCTATGAGCGTGGCGGTCGTGCTGAGGTTCTCAGCGGCGGCGAAGGTTCTGTAACGCTTATCGGTGCGGTTTCTCCGCAGGGTTCAGACTTCTCTGAGCCTGTAACACAGAACACAAAGCGTTTTACAAGATGTTTCTGGGCTCTTGATAAGGCTCTTGCTTATTCAAGACATTATCCCGCAATTAACTGGATGGACAGCTACAGCGAGTATTTTAACGACCTTGATCCGTGGTTCAGGGAAAATCTCGGTGAGGATTTTATTGAATACAGAAACAGAATAAGCGCACTTTTGCAGGAAGAAAGTTCACTTATGGAAATCGTAAAGCTCATCGGTTCGGATGTACTCCCCGATGACCAGAAGCTTGTAATTGAAACAGCAAGAGTAATTCGTGTCGGTTTCTTACAACAGAACGCTTTCCATGCCGATGATACTTATGTTCCGCTTGAAAAGCAAAAGCTTATGATGAAAACCATTCTTCATCTTCATGCCAAAGCTAAGGATATAGTTGCTCAGAATATTCCGCTTTCCAAGATTCTTAACCTTGGTCTGTTTGATAAGCTTACAAAGATGAAGTATGATATTCCTAACAGCAAGCCTGAAATGTTTGACGATTACATTAAGGAAATTGACGAAAAGCTTGCTGCAATTTCTTAATAAGGAGGGAACGCAATAATGATTATAGATTATGTAGGCGTTAAAGAAATTAACGGCTCTCTTATAGTTATGGACGGTGTTAAGGGCGTTTCCAACGAGGAAATTGTTGACATTCGTCTTGATAACGGTACAATGCGTCAGGGTCGTGTCGTTCAGATTGAGGGCGAAAGAATAGTTGTTCAGGTTTTTGAGGGTACAAGAAGAATCAGCCTTAAAAACACAAGAACAAGACTTACAGGTCATCCTATGGAGATGCCTCTTTCCCCTGAAATTATCGGCCGTGTACTTGACGGTGCGGGCAAACCTATTGACGGACTCGGAGATATTTTTCCTGTTAAAAAGGCTAATATCAACGGTACTCCTATCAACCCTGTTTCCCGTGTTTATCCTAAAAACTACATCAACACAGGTATTTCAACCATTGATACACTTATGACTCTTATCAGAGGTCAGAAGCTACCTATCTTCTCCGGCTCAGGTATGAAACATAATGACCTTGCCGTTCAGATTGTAAGACAGGCTAAAATCAGCGGTGCAAACAGCTCTAACTTCGGTGTTGTATTTGCCGCAATGGGTGTTCAAAAAGATGTTGCAGAATACTTTAAGAAGAGCTTTGAAGAAAGCGGTGTACTTTCAAGAGTTGTAATGCTTTTGAACCTTTCAAACGATCCTATCATTGAAAGAACTCTTACACCAAGATGTGCTCTTACAATTGCTGAATATCTTGCATTTGAGCTTGATATGCACATTCTCGTTATTATGACCGATATGACATCTTATGCCGAGGCTCTTCGTGAGTTCTCGTCATCAAAAGGTGAAATTCCGGGCAGAAAGGGTTACCCGGGCTATCTTTATTCTGACCTTGCATCACTTTATGAGCGTGCAGGTATGATTAAAGGTCACAACGGTTCTGTTACGCAGATTCCGATTTTGACAATGCCTAACGACGATATTACTCATCCTATCCCCGACCTTACAGGTTACATTACAGAGGGACAGATTGTTCTTGACCGTTCACTTCAGGGACAGGGATTGTATCCGCCTGTTAATGTTCTTCCTTCCCTTTCCCGTCTTATGAAGGACGGTATCGGTGAGGGTTATACAAGAGCCGATCACCAGCCTCTTGCAAACCAGCTTTTCGCTTCTTATGCAAAGGTAATTGACGCAAGATCGCTTGCATCTGTTATCGGTGAAGAGGAGCTTTCTCCTACTGATAAGAAGTACATTGAGTTTGGCAGATTGTTTGAATCAAAGTTCGTTAATCAGGGCTTTAATGAAAACAGAAGTATTGAACAGAGTCTTGACCTTGGTTGGGAATTGCTTTCAACATTGCCGAGAGCAGAACTTGACCGTGTTGACGATGCTTTACTTGATCAGTACTATAAGGGTGACAAATAATCGTTTGAAGAAAGGAGTGTGAGCATTTATGGCAGTACAGGCAGTACCTACCAAGGGTAATCTTATGAATACTAAGAAATCCCTTGCACTCGCCAAAAACGGCTATGAACTGTTGGACAGAAAGCGTAACATTCTTATCAGAGAAATGATGACGCTTATCGACCATGCAAACGCAATCCAGCAGAAAATTGATGACGCTTATGCAGAGGCTTACACAGCACTTCAAACGGCAAATGTTACCAACGGCTTTTGTGAAGATATTTCTAACGCTATTCCCTATGAGAACGGCTTGAAGCTTGATTCAAGAAGTGTTATGGGTGTTGAAATTCCGATTCTCACTATTGAGGGACGAGAAGACCATAACTACCTACACTACGGTCTGCGCACAACAAATTCGGCAATTGATAAGGTTTATACGAAATTTACCGAAGTTAAAAATCTTACAGTTGAGCTTGCCGAGATTGAGAACAGCGTTTACCGCCTTGCCGATTCAATCAAGAAAACTCAGAAGAGAGCAAACGCTCTCAAGAACATTATGATTCCCCGTTTTGAGGAAACAGTTAAGTTCATTTCCGACGCACTTGACGAAAAGGATCGTGAGGAATTCAGCCGACTCAAGGTAATCAAAAAGAAAAAGCAAAAAGATGCTGCTTTGAAAAAAGCTAAAGAATTAAGTGCTGAAAGCGCATAAATTATCAGCCCGACCGTAATTTGGTCGGGCTGTTTTAATGTGTCAACATAATAAAACGGATTGGCATTTTTATTGAGCCAATCCGTTTTGTTTTAGATGTTGTGAATAAGCTGTTGTTTCTTTTTTGTTCGGTATTTTATAAATACCGAAACAATACATTCTGCAAAAACAACTATTGCAATCCCTGAAATAAGGTAGGCAAACATACCAAATGATGCCTTTGCCATAACAATTCCAAGTATGTCCGTTCCCTGTTTTATTGGTATGCTTATGCTGTTAATTGATTGATATGCCCAACACCATGCGATAATACCGTTGATAATGTTAGACACAGCAAGTGTAGCAATAACAACACCGTATAATCGCATATTATTTATGTTATAATGAAATATAAATACAAGCAAAAGCTGAATCAACAAGAGAATAAAAAATATAATTGAATTTCTTATAACAGGTATTTGGGTCAGTAAAGACGAAAGTGCAGAAAAAATAAAAAGAACAGTTAAAAATATTTCACTTATTTTCATATTCCACTTCACTTTCGGTCAAGTTTTCTTCTGTGCATTTTCTCTTTTGTCTTTGTACCCTTTACTTTGAAGATAATCAGGTATCCTGCAAGAAGTGCAAGGAGTGTTGTCTGAGTATAGAACAAGGCATAATCTCCGCTTGACGAAAAGCCCTTGCCGTGCTTTACGGGCTTGTCCTCGGGCTTTTCTGTTGGGATAGGCTCAATGCCGTCATAATTGCCCGAAATCACCGCCTCATCGGGCGAAGACGCAGCAGATACACTTACACAAAAGACTGATGAAAAGCTCATCAGAACAGCCATTAATAAGGTGATTGCAAATTTAGTCTTTTTCATAATATTTCCCTTTGTAAAAATCAAGATTTAAAATAACTGAGTTAATTGTATCACAAGAGAAATATATATGCAACTGCTCTTTATTCTTCTGTCCAAACCTCTTTTGCCATATTGAAAGCTGCCCAAGCTTTTGACCATCCTGCATAGAATGCGGAATGAGTGATGATTTCTGCAATTTCTTCCTTTGTAATGCCGTTCTTTTTGGCTGACATAAGATGATACTTAAAAGAAGAATCTACAAGTCCCTGTGACATAAGTGCAACAATTGTAACAAGTGAAAGCTTGTCTTCTCTACTCCACACTTCACCGAAAAGCACATCGTCATTAATTTCTGCAAATTTCGGTGCAAACTCACCGAGTTTATCTCTTCCTGCTGTCTGTTTTACCATTGATATTAACTCCTAAAATTCGTTTATAATAGAATTATTTAAATCAAAGCGACTGCATCTTCTGCAATCTGTTCGGGTGTGAGGCGGTTTTCTTTGAGGACATCGGCAGGATTGTATCTGTCAAGGAATTCCTTTTTAAGACCGAAATTGATAACCTTTACATCTGACGAACCGTAGAAACGGGCAATCTTCTCACCAAAGCCACCGTCAAGCACTCCGTCTTCGAGTGTTACAACGACATCATGGTCTTTCTTGAGGCTTTCAAGAAGTTCTGTGTCAATGCCTGTAATGTAGTAAGGATTGATAAGAGTAGGCGCTGTGCCTGTTTTTTCTTCAATAAGCTTTGCAGCCTGTTCGCCCATTCCATAGAATGAACCGAGTGCGATTACGGCAATCTTACCGCCCTGCTGAGCAACTTCATATTTATTAAGTTCTGCAAAATTCTTTGTGCAAGGCTTGCCTGTTGAAACAAGTTCTGCAACGGGAACACGAATTGCAACAGGGTAATCTGTTTGCTCAATGCTCCAGTCGAGGACTGCAAGGTAATCTTCCTTAGTTGTCGGAGCGATATAAACAAGGTTAGGAATGTTTGAAATCATGGGAATATCAAAAATTCCGAGGTGTGTAACATCTGTCATACCGTTTACCGATGCAGTCTGAACAAGGATTGTTGCAGGGTTTGAATCAATGCACAAGTCCTGTGAAAGCTGATCGTAGGTTCTCTGGATAAATGAGCTGTAAACATTAAATACGGGCTTGCCACCATTCTTTGCGATAGCAGACGCCATTGCAACAGCTGTCTGTTCTGCGATACCTACATCAAGAAACTGTCTGCCGAATGCTTTTCTCTCATCAGGAGTAAAGCCGTAAAGTGCGGGAGTGCCGGCTGTAATCGCCACAACTGACTTATCAGACTTCATCTTATTTCTAAGATAATCTGTTGTAATTGAGCTGTAGTCCTCCTCATCAGGGAAATTAACAGTAGTTTTGCCTGTTTCAATATCAAACGGCATACACCAATGCCAGCTTTCTTTGTCAGTTTCAGCAGGCTTATAACCTTTACCTTTAAGAGTGTTAATATGAACAACAACAGGATGATCAATGTCTTTTACAGACTTAAAAGCCTTGATAAGCTCTTCAATATTGTTGCCGTTCTTGACATATACATAATCAAGCCCCATTGACTTGAAAAGATTACATTCAGCCTTGCCGTCTGTGTCACGAAGAAGTTTGAGATTTTTATAAAGTCCACCGTGATTTTCTGCAATTGACATTTGGTTATCATTTGCAACAATAATCAGGTTTGAATCCATTTCACCGGCAACATTAAAACCTTCAAGAGCCTCACCGCCGCTGATTGAGCCGTCACCGATGAGTGCAATAACATTACCCTTGCCGTTTGTTACATCTCTGCCCCTTGCAAGTCCGCAGGCAAGGCTGACAGAGGTTGATGTATGACCGACAGTAAACACATCGTGTTCGCTCTCTATGGGGCTTGTATAACCTGTTACATCATCGTAATGCTCCTGTGCAATATATGCCTCTTTTCTGCCTGTGAGGATTTTATGCGGATATGACTGGTGTGAAACATCAAACACAAACTTGTCCTGTGGTGAATCAAATACATAATGAAGGGCAATTGTTGCTTCTACAATACCGAAATTCGGGCCAAAGTGACCGCCGTGAACACTTGCACGGTGAAGTAAAGCGTCACGCATCTCCGATGCAAGAGCGTTAAGTTCATCAATACTGAGTTTCTTAACATCCTGCGGTCCGTTTATTTTTTCAATATACATTGTAATCAAAGCTCCTTATCATATAAATTTTAAATTTAAATTAGAGATATTTCTCTTTAGCTATATTATATAACCTCAAGCTAACTTTAGGTCAAGAGTATTTTTAAAAAATTTATCTTTTGCATTCTTTTTTATGTATATCGTTGCAACGCAATAGCATAACCCTCGACAGGTAACTATAATTGAAACAGGCACTTACATAATTGCAAGTGCCTGTTTCATGGCTGAGCCGGCGGGATTCGAACCCACGGGTGACGGAGTCAAAGTCCGTTGCCTTACCGCTTGGCGACGGCTCAGTATATATTCTATTCTTATTGATTATTAAAAAAACAAGCCGCCAAAGAATTTCTTCAGCGGCTGTTGGTGACCCATCGGAGATTCGAACTCCGGACACCTTGATTAAAAGTCAAGTGCTCTGCCAACTGAGCTAATGAGTCAAATGGGGTGGAATGCCGGATTCGAACCGGCGGTCTCCAGTGCCACAAACTGGCGCGTTAACCAACTACGCTAATCCCACCATAAGTGGCGCGCCAAAAGGGACTCGAACCCCTGACCTACTGCTTAGAAGGCAGTTGCTCTATCCAGCTGAGCTATTGGCGCATCAGTTGCTGACCTCAGTCAGCCTTTATATTATACCCATATACAGCATATTTGTCAACACTTTTTTGAATTTTTTTCATATTTAATTTTTAAAAAGTTTTTTTCGGACAAAATCCGTCAAATTACGGCTTTCCGTATTTCTGAGCAAGTGCAAGATTCCTGTAATCGGGTTCAGACGAAACCTCTCTTATAAGCTTTACAAACTTAGGAAGTTGATACCGCTGATCTTCACTAAGCAATTCAATTTCTATTGTTGCCCTGTCATTCCAGAACGGATAAACATCAAGTTCGCAGTAGGTGCTGTTGTCAACAATGCAATATCTGTCTTTACTGATGACGCCTGTAACATACTGCCTTTGAGCAAGGTACGAGTCGTATTGCTCCTTTGAAATATAATTTTCAATTTCAATCCGCTTAATATCCGATATTTTGATTTTTACAGTTTTAATATATACAGCCTTGTCACCCTCTCCCCTCTTGCGGATTCTGAAATATCCTTCTTCGGGAGTAGTGAGGTATGCCTGTGTAATAGGAATTCTGCGACAGGTTTTTATGCTGTTCAAAAATTCAATATCAGGATATTCAATCAAAAATTTTCTTTCAATTTCAAGCGGTTTCGGAATACCGAGAAATGCGACAACCTCCTTGAGAAGTCTTTTCAGCTTAGTATCAAAGTCGGTCGAATTATCAATAATTCTCAGATGCGGTGTGCCTGTCCACACAGCCATAACATCTGTGTCAACTTCTCTTGCTTTTTCAAGACTTTCTTCCCTGCGGAAAATATTGGTTTCTTTTCCGTAATACTCTTCTGCACCGTCTGCGGAAGTCACAAGATGAAATACTGCGTCATAAGAATTTCGTATTACATCTTCATTCAAATTGTGAATACCTGCATACTTTGCAAACTCATCTTCCGTAACATATGCTCTGCTGTCAAGCAATCCTCTGTCAAAAAGCAAAACTGCCTTTTCACAATCCATATTTTTGGCAATTTGCGTTTTTTCATTCTCCTCAGCAAGCTGAATTTCAAACAGTTCTCTGTGAAATTCATAAGAGCCGACATTTTCGGGGGTTTTGCCCTCACTAAACAATCTGCTTGCAACCTCACCGATTGTAATTGTAGGAATATTAAGCTTTTTAAGCTCTTCGCTGATATATTTTAATGCGGAAGTCTTGCCACCGCAAGGTCCTCCCGTCAATACTATTTTTACAACTTCAGCCATAAAATCACCCATGTAACTTGTTAAATTAAGTATATATCCCAACAGCTATTTTTTTATTCTGTAGAAGAACATTGTTGTTTGTTTTTGCCCTTTAAAAGATAATATCGGCAAAATGAAAGTTTCTTATGCAGTAAAATTCACATTATACATTAAAAAGCGTATAAATTATCATAAAAACGGTGAAATATGCTGTTATAACATTGACAAGTTGCGTGTTAAAGTGCTAAAATATGTGTATAACCAATGAGGGTTTTTCTTATATTGAAAGGAAGTATTTATGATGGAAAAGCAGAATATTGACTGGGCAAACATTGGCTTCGGTTATATGCCCATCGGTGAAAGATTTGTAGCTAATTATAAAGACGGTAAGTGGGACAACGGCAGTATGACAGGCGACACCACAATTACTATCAGCGAATGTGCAGGCGTTTTGCAGTATGCTCAGACTTGCTTTGAGGGTATGAAAGCGTACACTACCTGTGACGGCAGAATTGTTGTGTTCAGACCTGACCTTAACGGACAGAGAATGGAGGACAGCTGTAAGCGTCTTGAGATGCCTGTATTTCCAAAAGAAAAGTTTGTTGAGGCTGTTTGCAATGTTGTTAAGGCAAATGCCGATTATGTTCCTCCGTACGGCACAGGCGCAACACTTTATATTCGCCCGTATATGTTCGGCAGCGGTCCTGTAATCGGTGTTAAGCCGTCGGCAGAATATCAGTTCAGAGTATTTACTACTCCTGTAGGTCCTTACTTCAAGGGCGGTGCAAAGCCTATTACAATTAAGGTTTCAGACTTTGACAGAGCTGCTCCTCACGGCACAGGTCACATCAAGGCAGGACTTAACTATGCAATGAGCCTTCACGCTATTGTTACCGCTCATGCAGAAGGTTTTGACGAAAATATGTACCTTGACGCCGCTACAAGAACTAAGGTTGAAGAAACAGGCGGTGCTAACTTTATTTTTGTAACAAAGGACAACAAGGTTGTTACTCCAAAGTCTAACAGCATTCTCCCCTCAATTACCCGCCGTTCACTTATGTATGTTGCTGAGCATTATCTTGGTCTTGAGGTTGAAGAAAGAGAAGTTTACTTTGATGAAGTTAAGGACTTTGCAGAATGCGGTCTTTGCGGTACAGCTGCCGTAATCTCACCTGTCGGCAAAATTAACGACCACGGCAAGGAAATCTGCTTCCCAAGTGGAATGGAAGAGATGGGACCATATACAAAGAAGCTGTATGACGCTCTGACAGGTATCCAGATGGGACGTATCGAGGCACCAGAAGGCTGGATTAAGGTAATCAAATAATTTATGAATAAAAAAATATTAACCATCACAATTCCCTGCTATAATTCGCAGGACTATATGAAGAAGTGCGTGGATCACGCATTGCTTGGTGGCGAACTGGTAGAAATACTGATTGTGGATGATGGATCTACAGACGACACCGCGAAGATCGCAGATGCCTATGCGGAGAAATATCCGACGATCGTAAAGGCAATTCATAAAGAAAATGGTGGGCATGGCGATGCGGTGAATACCGGTATCGCTCATGCAACCGGAGTCTATTTCAAGGTCGTTGACAGTGATGACTGGCTTGACAAAGAGGCCTACAAACAAGTGCTGAAGGTCTTAAAGAAGATTGTGGAAGATGAGAAGGATTTGGATGTCCTGCTCTCTAACTATATCTATGACAAGGTAGAACGTCGGAAGAAGCGCGTGATGCGTTACCATGGTGCTTTACCGGAGAAACGGATCATCAGCTGGGAAGACAGCCGGATCCGGTTCAACAAGTTCCAGTATGTACTGATGCACTCGGTCATTTACCGGACGCAGCTGCTGAAGGACTGTGGACTGCAACTTCCGAAGCATACATTTTATGTGGATAATCTCTATATCTTTGAACCGATGATCCATGTGAAGAAGCTGATGTACTTAAATGTCGACTTGTATCACTATTATATTGGCAGAGAAGGACAGTCGGTCAATGAAAAGACGATGATGAAGCGGATCGATCAGCAGATGCTTGTCAATCGGACGCTGATCCAGTTTTTCAGTGAGAACCGAAAAGAACTCCCTCCACAGATGTACCGTTTCCTGTTCCAGTACTTAGATATGATGATGTGTGTTGCATCGAGTATCTGTGTTGTATCGAAGGACAAGGAGCTGTATAAGAAGAAAAAAGAGCTGTGGAAGTATCTGAAGGATACGGATGCAGAATTATACAAGGAGCTTCGAACAACGTTGTTTGGAATCACATTCAATCTGCACGGACCAACGGGCAGATGGTTTGCAAGAACCGGATATCGTCTGTTCCAGAAGTTGTTTGGATTTAATTAGACAAATAAAAAAATTCCGAAGTTTGTTTATATCAGACTTCGGAATTTTTTATTTATCATTGTTTCTTTCTGCCCCAAGGGATTACATAGACAATCGGATAGAGGATTGCTGCCAGCGCAAATGCACCGATGACATCCCATACGGAATGCTGCTTCAAAAACATGGTAGATAAGATGATCAGGATGCCGATGATTGTTGCGATTACCTTGATCCATGTTTTATCTTTCATGCCCTTGCTCCTGTACAGGGCAACGAGACAACCAAGTGTGTTAAATACGTGCAGACTTGGGAATACGTTCGTGCTTGTGTCTGTCTTATACAGCATCTTGACGAGTTTTGCACACAGGTTATTGTTGTAGGAGATATCCTGCCGCAGATCCAGACCATTGTGCCAGATGGTGCAGATGATCAGGAAAATCGTCATGCCGCTGAACAGATACGCACAGCATTGATAATATTCTTTCTTGGAATAGAAAAATTCATAGCCGACAATCGCCGGGACGAACAAAAACCACATAAAATACGGAATAATAAAATATTCACAGAACGGAATCTTGTAGTCGATTGGCATCGATACAAGATGAAAATCCGTAGTTACTGTCTTTTCCAGCCACATAAACCATGGCATGTAGAAAACGATGTAGAGTAGTGTCCATATGTGGTTATATTTTCTGATGAATTTTCCTGCCTTCATAAGGGGGTGTGAAAACCTTTCTTTTTCTTTTGTGTCACAAATCTGTTTGCCGACAGGAGTTAGTATATCATGCTTCCTCAGAATGTGCAATCGCAGCGCCAACAAATCCTAAGAATAATGGATGAGCTTTGTTAGGACGACTCTTAAACTCTGGATGCGCCTGTGTTCCGATAAACCAAGGGTGATCTGGAAGCTCGATCATTTCTACGATATGACCATCTGGAGATAAACCAGACAGGAGCATGCCGTGATCGGTCAGAACCTTTCTATAATCGTTGTTTACCTCATAACGATGTCTGTGACGTTCGTTGATGTGGTCCGTACCATATAACTGGTATGCTTTTGAACTCTTATCAAGTACACAAGGATAAGAACCAAGTCTTAGTGTTCCGCCTAAGTCTGTGACACCATTCTGGTCAGGCATGATATGGATGACCTGATGGCTGGAACTAGGGTTGAACTCGGAGCTGTTCGCATCCGGATAGCCGACAACATTTCTTACGAATTCCACGATGGTAAGCTGCATACCAAGACATAAGCCAAGGTATGGAATCTTGTTCTCCCGTGCATAGGTAATTGCCTCGATCATACCCTCGATACCACGGTCGCCGAAACCACCTGGAACTAAGATACCGGATACATCTCCTAAGATCTCTGCAACATTTTCCTTTGTTACAAGTTCGGAATCTACCCACTTGATCTCAACATCCGCACGATGTGCGACACCGGCATGCTTCAGGGATTCTACAACAGAGATGTAAGCGTCGTGCAGGCTGACATATTTTCCAACTAAAGCGACACGTACCTTCTTTTGCGGATGCTTCCAGTTGTCCACCATGGTGATCCAGTCGTCAAGATCTGGCTTTGGACATGGGATATGGAGGCATTTGCAGGCCGCATCGGCAAGCTTCTCGTGCTCCATAGCAAGTACCACTTCATATAATACATCCACGTCCAGATTCTGGATGACACATTCGCTAGGAACGTTACAGAAGCTGGCAATCTTATCTTTAATTGCTTTGTCTAACGGAAGGTCGGAACGGCAAACCAAGATATCTGGCTGGATACCAAGTGACTGACAAGTTTTTACACTTGCCTGTGTCGGCTTTGTCTTCAGTTCGCCGGATGATTTTAAGTAAGGAATCAGTGTGACGTGGATCATGATGCAATTCTCATGTCCGACATCCAACTGAAACTGACGAATGGCTTCCATGTACGGCTGGCTCTCGATATCGCCGACAGTACCGCCAACTTCGATGATCGCAATCTCATCGTCTTTTGCATCTGGATTGCGATAGAAACGATCTTTGATTTCATTTGTAATATGAGGGATGATCTGAACCGTATGACCGCCGAAATCGCCACGGCGCTCCTTGTTCAGGATGCTCCAGTAAACCTTTCCTGTTGTCACGTTAGAACCCTTGTTCAGACTCTCATCGATAAAACGCTCGTAGTGTCCAAGATCCAGATCGGTTTCTGCACCGTCATCTGTTACAAATACTTCGCCATGCTGAATCGGATTCATGGTTCCTGGATCCATATTGACATATGGATCAAATTTCTGGCTGATCACTTTGTATCCGCGCGCTTTCAACAGACGTCCAAGTGATGCCGCGGTAATTCCTTTACCGAGACCGGATACAACGCCGCCAGTGACAAAAATGTACTTTACTGCCATAGCTCATTCCTCTTTCCGTTTGATTTTTATATTATCATTCTTTTTGCTTTAGAAAAATTCAAAAATCATTATAAACGAAAAGGAAAACGAAGTCAATTACAAATGGTTAGAATAAAACATAAGCTGAAAGACGCGGTTATCCTTTTTATTCTGCCGGAACAAATATTTGCCGGATTTTCCCATTTTGCGGTAGGATTTCACGTCCTGATACTTCGTTACAATGTTCAAAAACTGTTGTTTCTCCTCTGGCACATGGTAGATTCGTTCAAAGGCTTTTGCCTGTCTGGAGATGTGACCGCCATTTGTACGGCTCTGCTTCAGGCGGCGGAAGAATTTGGAACAGCCGGAAGGAGCTGCTGCACCAAGCGTATTTCCTGCATGCTGGCGGTACTTATAATGAGCGGCGCTGTCGTAGTAAACTTCGCCGAAACAGGACGCAACTAGATAGAGCCACCAGTCGTGCATGTAGATATCCTGTGGCATACTGATTCGGATATAAGACATAAGTGCCTGATTAAATACAATGCTTGCACCGCGGGCGATGTTCTCAATCAATGCGTTCCGAAAGTCCGGAATCAGTTCTTTGCCTGCGGTCTGCATAGATTCTGAAAGTGGATTTAATGCGTCGTCAGTATTCCATGCATCACAACAGTAGAGAAGTGGTGTGGTAAATGTACGGATCTGGGAATCATTCTTCTTTTTCTTTTGGGATTTTGATTTGCGCATCTGTTCAAGCTTCTGGCAGGCGATGGAAAGCTTGTCTTCGTCCCACACATCGTCCTGATCGGAGAGGGCATAGAAATCCACATCCGGGTCAGATAATTCGAACAGACGAAAGAAAGAAGCGACCACGCCGCAGTTTTCGCCACATAGGTAACAAATGTTATCGTGGAGTGCGGCATAGGCGCGCAGGATATCCACGGTGCCATCGGAAGAACCGTCGTCGCGGACGAAGAGCTTCACGGCAACATTTTTCTGATTCAAGATACTGTCTAATTGTTCTTTCAAGTAAGTTTCGCCATTGTAAGTAGATAGCAGAACCTGAACTGTATACATAATAGTCTCCTTTTATAAATGCAATGTCGTAGACCGTTAATCGGTCAACTCTGTATAAATCGTAGTCATAAGCTTGTGTACAAGCGAAATATCAAAATATTTCCTGCAGTTTGTCTGGTTTTCTTCACCAAGTGCCTGTGCAAGTGCCGGATCATTGAGAATTTTATTGATTTTTGCTGCATATGCGTCTGCGTCCTTCGTTGGAAGCAGGTAATGCTTGCTGCGTGTATGTGGCTCTGAGGCAAGCAGATCGCGGTTTCCGCGGATATCCGAAGCGATGATTGGAAGTCCGGCAGCCATCGCCTGCATGACAGCGACGGATAATCCCTCCTGAAAGCTTGTAAATAAAAACAAATCCGCGCAGTGATACAGATCCAGCACATCCGTATGATAGCCCGCGAAAAATACACGGTCACCAACCTGCAGTTTCTGCGCTAGTTCCTTTAACGATGGTTCGAGAATGCCTTTGCCGCAGATCGCAAGGATTGCATCATCACGGTTGGACTTGGCAAATGCGCGGATTGAAGTCTCTACGTTCTTACGTGGAATCAATTCCGCAACCGTCAGTATAATCTTCTTGTCGGATGGCAGAACGAATCGTCTGCATACATCCGCTTTATCAACACAGATGGAAGCAATCGTATCCGTATCCACGCCAACGCCTGGTACATAATGGACATTTGGGTGATGAAACCGTCGTTTCGCCGCCTGATAATCCTCCTGATTTAAGGTAATCAGACAATCTGTTACATGGGACAGCCATTTTTCAACATTGTAATAAAGCAGATAATTCTTGATACCCGCACCACGGAAGAAGTGAAAACCGTGGACAAAGTAGATTACTTTTGTGCCATCTTTACGGAATTTCTTCGCGGCAAGCCGACCGACGACACCGCCAAATGGTGTTTGTGTATGCACGATCTGGCAAGGGTGGTTCCGCATATAGCGTTTCAGAATCCGGATGGACTTAAACGCTTTCCCAAGCTCTGTGATCTTCCGCGGAATCGGCAGATCGATGATCTCGATATCCTGTGCAGCAAGCTCACTTGCGAACGCATGGATGCGTTCCACCGTGCTTGAATTTCCTTCTTGAAAATTCGCGGCAACGGAGATCGTGTAGCCCATATCCTGTAAGATGCGGATATTATCTTTATTAAAATGGTCGATCATTGATGCGGAATTCGCAATCAATAAGGCATGTTTTTCCATATACTAATGTCCTGTTTGTGTTCTTATAATCTCATTGTAGTCGTATGGGAAAATCCGTGATACAGATTTCCGTAATCAATATAAATTATACTACAAAATGTAATTCAATACAATTCAATACAATGCAAGACATCGGAATAATGTGCACAGTGTGCGTCGTGGAAATAATGTATAAAATAACTGCGAGCAATATAAAAAAATATGCTATACTTTTAGATTGGATCAAGAAATGAAATTACAATAGTTATGTTATACAAGGAGAAATACTATGAAATTTGCACATATTGCAGATGTTCATCTGGGGACGAGAAGAGAAACACCGTATCTGTATGACGGATTTTTAAATTTTATTGACTACATGGAACTGCATCCGGTGGATATGATCTTTATTACCGGAGATCTGTTTGATCATGTGCCAACGAAGGAAGATATCATGTTTGTTGATACGCAGCTGGCACGTCTGCCGAAGACCGATATCCTGTATGTCACGGGAGAGTGCGATTATCTTGCCAGGGACAGTGTTCTTTGGAACTATGAATTTGTATCACGGACGTATCTGCTCAATTGCGAGGATATTCATAACCATGTGCCGGATGGGGAGCGTGCGGAGCGCAATTCCTATGCGGAAGGTATCGCGGATAGTCTGCATTTTGCAAAATACAATGTCGATGTCTACGGAATCTGCCAGTATAGCGCGCAGAATGAACGAAATGATTTCGACAGTGTATATGCCAGAAATCTCCGGGCAGTCAATATCTTTCTTGGACATGGAGGAAGTGCAAGGGTTTGTCCGTTTGATGTGGAAGATTTTGGAGGAAAAAATTTTGGGTATATCGGGCTTGGACATAAGCATCAGTATCTGGCATTTGAGAAGCAGCATGTATATTATCCGGGAAGTTTGGAGCCGATCAATGAGGACGAAACTGGAGAACATGGGTTTATCTATGGATATATCGACAAGCAGTTGACGAGTGTGAAATTTGTTCCAATCGCGATGCGCAGATTTGAGGAGAAGAAGGAAGAAAAACCGGAGTTTGATTATGAGCTGTTGCAGGAATTAAACAGGGAGAATGCATTTGGTAAATGTCTGCAGACGTTTGACCAGAAGCAGACGGAGCAGGCACAGATGGCAAAGAAGAAATATGCGGACGGCATGTTGGCAAGCTTGCAGGAGCTGACGGGAAAACAGGCATTATCCACATACACACCGACACAGGTTGCAGAGGCGTGGGCGGAGCAGCAGTCACAGTTAAAGGCGGGACTGCAATCCTTGCAGCAGGAAATTGCTGCAAATGAGCAGGAACAGGCGGAACTCGAGGAAAAGCTTCTGGCGTGTCCGGATCAGACGGGGACGACGAATGTGCTGCATGAGGATATTGGAAAATTGCAGTTTGATCTGTCAAAATTAGAGTTTGAGGATCAGCAGGTGGACAAGAAATACAGCCGGAGACGGCTTGGGTTTGTCCTGTGGATTGATACGCCGCTTGCAATCGTATTGTCTCTGCTTGTCACGGTAGGCATGATCGATGTATTTTTTATGCAGGCATGGGAAGCGTGGTTCCGGTTGGTAACAAGTCTGATCGGATTTGAAATTGCATTTACGATTATAGGTTTTTGCGTGTATAATATGACAAAGATGCTGCGGAAGAAGTTGTTTGGCACAGAGATTCCTGTGGAGACACATGCGCGGCTGCAAAGTCAGATTCGTTTGTTGGAGAGTAAGATTCACGATCTGCAATTGGAAGAAAGTTCAAGATTTTTAGATCAGAAAAACTACGACGAGAACAGCCGGAGGATGAAAGAGGTACAGAAGCAGTACCAGCAGCTGTTGGAAAAATCAGAGGTGATCTTGTCTGTGCTGGATGTGAATGCTGACAAGATGGTGAAAGAATAAAAGTATAAACAGATATGGAATTACAAAAATTATACAGCAAGGTGCGGCAGGCGGTGGACGCTTACCAGATGATCGAGGATGGCGATAAGATTGCAATCGGTATCTCTGGCGGAAAGGACAGTCTGACACTCTTGTATGCACTGGCTGGAATGCGAAAATTTTATCCGAAGAAATATGATGTCGTAGCGATCACGGTTGACACTGGCGTAGGAAATATGGATTTTTCTAAGGTGAAAGAACTGTGCGAGTCGTTAAATGTTCCATATGAGATCATTCCGACGCAGATATTTCCGATCTTGATGGAGCGGCAGGAGAAGCGGATGTGTCCGCTCTGTGCGAAGTTGCGGAAGGGCGCATTTAATGAGGCCGCACTTCGACTGGGATGTAATAAGATTGCATATGCGCATCATAAAGACGATGTCGTGGAGACATTTCTGATGTCACAGGTATTAGAAGGACGGGTACATACATTTTCGCCAGTGACGCATCTGGATGGTACAGAGCTTGATCTGATCCGGCCGCTTGTGTATGTGACCGAGGCGGAGGTGCGTGGGTTTATGCGGCGGTATCAGCTTCCTGTGGTGAAGAATCTGTGCCCTGTGGATGGTGCGACGAAGCGGGAGGCAGCCAAGCAGATGTTAGCACATATGGAGGAAGAATTCCCGAAGGCGAAAAGCCGGATGTTCGCGGCAATCCAGCGCGATCATATTGATGGCTGGTAAAATTATGCCTGCTTCTATGGAAATTTGAATTGATTTTTCGGGTCATCTGTGCTATCATGTCAGATGTTGGATTGATTTCCAATTTTATCGGTGCGTGGCTCAGCTTGGTAGAGCGCTGCGTTCGGGACGCAGAGGTCGTGGGTTCGAATCCCGTCGCACCGATTTTTTTGTACCCTTTTTTAGTAGGAAAGGAGGATCCGGCATGAAATTATTACTTGCAGAAGATGAAGTGGATATGTCCGAGGCGTTGGTCGACATTCTCACCTATCACAAGTATACGGTGGATGCCGTGTTTGATGGGGAAGAAGCACTCGATTACGCAACAATCGGCGAATACGATGGAATCATATTGGATATCATGATGCCGAAGATGAGTGGCCTGGAAGTGCTGCAGAAGCTGCGGAGCCGCGGTGACCGGACACCGGTGTTACTGCTTACGGCAAAGGCAGAGGTCGAAGACCGGATTGCGGGGCTGGATATGGGAGCCGACGATTATCTTCCGAAGCCATTTGCGATGGGCGAGCTGCTTGCGCGCATCCGGGCAATGCTCCGGCGCAAGGAAGAGTTCACTCCGGATATTGTGAAATGCGGCGATCTGTCGCTCATATATTCAGATGATGAATATAGCAGTTACAGCAACATCTTCGGCAATGCCAAGACAGATATTACAGACGAGGATAAAGACCGTCTGATCGCTTCGCTGAAGTCTCTGAATGAGAATTCAGACATTGAAGATGTGGTAAATGTGGACGAGGTAATACGATACTTTGTTGTGCACAATTTCGTCTGCAACTTCGACAGCTATACCGGTTCGATGATCCATAATTATTATTTGTACGAGGAGGATGGACAGCTTTCGATGATTCCGTGGGATTATAATCTTGCATTTCGCGGATTCTCTGCGGGCAGCGGAGGCGGTGATTCGGCAACACAGATGGTGAACTATCCGATTGATACGCCGGTTTCTGGTGGAACAGTAGATTCCCGTCCGATGCTTGCGTGGATCTTTGTAGATGAGAGCTATACGGAACTGTATCACACGTATTTTGATACGTTTATCTCCGAGTATTTTGAAAGCGGATATTTCGAGAATCTGATTACAGAGACGGAGAACCTGATTGCATCTTATGTCGAGCAGGACCCGACGAAATTCTGTACCTATGAGGAGTTCGAGACAGGCGTGGATACGTTGAAATCGTTCTGTCTGCTCCGTGCAGAGAGCATAAGCGGACAGGATTCCATCTACAAGTGATGGGCAGCAGGAAGATGATTCCACACTCGTCGAAGCTTCATCCATTTCCCTTACGGATATGGGAAGCATGGGACATGGCGGCGGTACGCCGGGCGATGGTGAGCGACCGGATATGTCGGATGAGAATGGCGGACAAATGCCGGATGGTGATGGCGGACAAATGCCGGAAAATGGTGACAGGCCGGATGGCAGTGTTGGAACACCGCCACGGATAGATTAATCTTAGAAGTCTCATCAATAATCAAACTTATAATAGAAAAGTTCAGGATGTAAATAAAGGTAACAATTTAAGTGAATCAACCGGAAAAACTGTGATTAAAAAGACCAGTCGTTTCCGGTTGATTTTTTTTAGTTTGTATTGTATGTTTGACATAATTTGAAGGCAGGAATCTCATAATACAGAAGAAAGAGAGTGAAGCAATGAATATATTTGATGTTGTAGGACCTGTGATGGTCGGACCATCGAGCTCCCATACCGCAGGTGCTGTAAAAATAGGATATATCAACCGGAAAAACTGTGATTAAAAAGACCAGTCGTTTCCGGTTGATTTTTTTT
>OGLH01000249.1_pt1 | contig 21116 bp, 16 predicted proteins | sample 1572791 | NCBI WGS metagenome assembly OGLH01 (sample SAMEA2581913, study PRJEB24529) | metagenome | biome: Human gut stool | place: China | collected 2011
GAGCTGCGCCAGACCTTTGAGCGCCGCCGCACGATCCTGCTTGACGGCCTTGCCAAAATCGACGGCATCCGCTGCAACCGCCCGAACGGCGCGTTCTATGTCTTTGCCGACATCAGCAGCTTCGGCCTGAGCAGCGTCGAGTTCTGCAACCGCCTGCTTGATGAGCAGAAGGTCGTCTGCATTCCGGGCAGCGCCTTTGGCGAATGCGGCGAAGGCTTCATCCGTATCGCATATACCTGCTCGGATGAGAACCTGCATGAGGCGCTCCGCCGCATCGATGCCTTCTGCAAATCACTCTGATATTTTCTTTTCCATTTTGCCCCTTTTTCCGCTCCTGCCGACGGCAGGCTCACAGCGCTGTACCTGAATGATTGACTGCGTTGAGCGTTCCTGTGCAGCGCTGTGCTGCATTTGAACTTATTGCTTTGAAAGGAAGATCTTCTATGGCACAGGATCTCTGCGCGCGGCTGCGCGAGAAAAAGCTCATTTCGATCGTCCGCGGCGCACCGACGGAAAAGATCACAAAGATCGCGGACGCGATCTACCGCGGCGGCTTCCGCTTCATGGAGATCACGTTTGACCAGTCCGGAAAGACTCCGCATGCGGTGACAGCGGAGCAGATCCGCATCGTGCGCGAAGCGTTCGACGGTCGGCTGCATGTCGGCGCGGGCACGGTTATGACCGAGGCACAGCTGAAGCTCGCAGCGGAGGCCGGGGCAGAATATATCATCTCGCCGAATGTGGACACCGCGATCATCCGCGCGACGAAGGCCGTGGGCCTGATCTCGATTCCCGGCGCATTTACGCCGTCTGAGATCGCAGGCGCTTATCAGGCCGGAGCGGACTTCGTCAAGCTCTTCCCGGCGGACTGCGTCGACCTGAAGTATATCAAGGCCGTCTGTGCCCCCATCAACCACATCCCACTTCTGGCGGTCAGCGGTGTTACGCCGGAGAACCTCGGCGATTACCTGAACGCCGGAATGGCCGGCGCCGGCATCGGCAGCATCCTGGTCACCAAAGCGGATGTCGCCAACGAGGATTACGACGCGATCGCGCAGCGCGCGGCGCGCTATGTGGCCGTGGTGGAAAGCGTCTGATCCCATCTGAAGATCGCAAAAACCCGGCTGGCGTTTGCAACACCAGCCGGGGCATTTTATGCCCGCGCGGCCCCGAGTGAGAACAGCGCGGGTTCGTATATTGAAGATTATCCTTTCATCCCATCGGTAGCGCCTAAAACCTCATGAAAACCGTCTTTATTCACGGCAATCGCCACCAGAATTGCCACATTTTCGTACTTTCCGCCCCGGTTGCGGCGCTGGTAGATACCGTCCACGTAGACATACGGATAGCGTCCGCCCTGTAACGGGCGGTTGCGCCGATCCTCGATGTGAACGTAGGCTTTCTTGTTCAGCTCGCTGATGGTGGCGGGCGAGACCTTGCTGCCCCACAACGCCTCCGTGATGTCCTCCACACGGCGCACGGAGACGCCTGCCAGATACATCTCGATGAGGGCTTCCTCCACGCTGCTCTCCCGGCGGCGATACCGCTCAATGATGGCAGTCTCGAAGGACACGCCCTTGAGTCGGGGTACATGGAGCGTGACGTCGCCGGAGGTCGTGGTAAGGCTGCGGTCGTAGTGACCGCTGCGGTAGCCCTGACGGGCCTCGCTGCGCTCATAGCGGGCCGCCTGCGTCAGCGACTCCGCCTCCTTTTCCAGCAGCTCGTTCAGGGTTTCCTCCACGCTGCCGCGGACCAATTCCTTGATTTGGCCCTTGATAATTTCCTCATTCAGCTGTACAATTTTCTCGGACATAGTTTGCTGTCTCCTTTCAGAATGGTGTGTCGTGACTTCATTCTACCAGAGCCTGCAAGCTATGTCTTCTTTTATGCGATTTTCAATTTGCGCAACTTATTGTACATTATCGTGACCTCTTGCAAATATCTGAATAATGCAAAAACGCCATCTCGTGAAATTACGAGATGGCGTTTTTTGACGAAGCATGTATCGTATGTGAATACATGAAATGCGCACTTTATAGAACATATCGAAACGGGCGTACAATAATACGCAACAGCGATTGAAGGACTTGTTTGGTAGCTGAAACTTTTGGTGTTATATACAATTCTCCCGTAACTGTCACTCCGTCTGGTGATATGGTTTTGCCCTCGTACATCATCTGCTGTGCTTCATCCCGAAGTATAGCATTTAGTGCAGGACAGTCTATCAACAGCATCATTTCCGTATCCAGATAGGCACTACGCATATCCCAGTTAAATGATCCGATGATGCTAATTCGATCATCAATCAGAATCGTTTTAGTGTGCATGGAGAAGCTGCCGTTCCACTCACATATATCAACACCCGTTTCTAAAATATCATCCCTATGATTGAGATAATCAGCGCAGCCCCACGGATTTGCTCCACTCTGCGGCGCGTTGGTAATGACCTGTACCTGTACATTGTCGGTGACCTTTTTGAGTGCATTATACATAGCTTGGTTGCAGATCATGTATGGGGTTTGCAACACAATATTTTGTTCACCCTTCTGCATCAGCGTTGTCAAGGTATTCAGAAGCATCGGCTCCTTATTCCACGCAGTGCAATCACCACTTAAAAGTGCGACTTCATTTGTCTGGAGCGTTTCTGTCTCCCAGTTAATCGCTGTTAACTGTTTTGCGTCATTGATCTCAGTCCAACGTCTTGCAAGAATGGCAGTAGCTTTTTTAACCCTGTGATTCTCAGCCTCTGCGTGGAATGCACGGTTGGTATCAAGTAACCATATCCTATCAAAATATTCTAACAAGGTATTAGCGGACGCTGTTGTGAAACCGCCGTTGTATACGACTATATCACGATCTATGTTCTGACGTGACGTACCCCCACTCCCAAGGAATAAGTCGCTGGTGTTCCGCCCACCCATAAGATATGTAGATCGGTCGATAATCAAGTATTTATCGTGGCAGCGATAATTGACCGTCCAAAGTTGCGTCAGCCGAATAGGGTTGTAGAATTTGACCTCCACATTGTCGTGCGCTGCCAATGCCTGAAACACATCACTGCCGCTTAAATGCAGTTGCGCATTGATTCCGTCAATAATGAGCCGTACTTGTACGCCGCGCTCTGCCGCGCCCCAAAGCGCCGCGATCACATCTGTTCCACTGCTGTCGGCGCGGAAGTCAAAGGTTGAGAGAATGATTTCTTCCTGTGCCGAACGAATGAGCCTCAGCCTCCAAAGAAGTGCATCCTCGTTATTGTCAATCAAGCAAACTCGTTCAGACGTTGTTATGGATACTTCTGCCTGCGTATCACTCTTTTCATGTGTTCCAATCAGCGGAGGAATAATTAAAGAAACAAGTAGATATATCAAAAAGCATAATGACACACCTAAAACTAGTTTGAAGCATTTTATGCGAAAGGTTTTTTTCATGTTTGATTCGAGTTCTCCAAGCAAATCATTTTTTCCTGAGTTGCTAATTTTATCTGCAAAATTGACTTATTTATGAGGACTATCATTCTCGTCTGAGTTGCTTTGTACATTGGACAGCTCCGGTTTGCGGGTATGCAGCCGCCGTTCGATTGATTCGTGTAGAAGCTGAGATACAAGAGCCATTAACGGAATAAAGAAGATCATGCCAAGGACACCGAACAGTTTACCGCCCAGCAAAACCGCCAACAACGTCCAGAACGGGGATAGCCCTACACTGTTTCCCACGACGTGCGGATAGATGAACTGATTTTCAACAAACTGAGTTGCCTGATAGACGATCAAGCATAGGAGCGCCTTGTTCGGAGCCGCCAATAAAGTAAATAAAATGCCGAAAGCGCAGGAGAGAAATGCTCCAATATAAGGAACGAATGCAAAGGCGGCAGTTAAAACGGCTGTTAGCCCCGCATATGGAATCCCTGCAACAGAAAACGAAAGAAAGATCAATGTTCCAAGAATCATAACCTCGACACACTGACCAGAAAGAAACTTCGCATAGGTGTCATGTGCAAGTTTCGAAATATGGCAAATTCTATCTGCAACGGATTCCTTACAGTAGGCATACAGTGCCCGTTTGCTTTGACTGCTCAATTCACGCCATCCAATTAGCACATAGAATGTGATCACAAGTGAAATTGCAACATCAGCAATCGCAGATACCGTAGAGCCAGCAACATTGGCAACTGAGGAAATCACTGTGTTCATTTCGCTCGAAATGCTTTGCAGAATAGATTTCCAATCGAGCGCAGCAAAATGTGCCGACAGTTTCTCTGTGTCAATGCCGTATCTTTGCAATAAGCCGACCCAGTCAGGCCATTTTTCTTGAACAAGAGCAGCAATGCTTTTTACAGATGCAGTGAGCTGTGGAATCGCAATTACACACAGAAGAGCAATAATCGCAATAACACATATCAGCGTCAGTAACAGGCTTATCATGTCTATTTGCCGATCTGTAGCTTTAGTCAACTTTCGTCGAAGCCTCTTTGCCAGTCCGCGCATGGGTACACTCAGAACAAAGGCCAGCAAAAGGCCTGATAAAATCGGAGCGAGCAAGCCAATACACGATTTTAGAAAGTTGGCAACATAGTTTAGATTGTTGAATGCCGCAAATAAGATCACCCCAAACGTGATTAGTAGAAGCGGTTTTTTGTAGGATTTATCCATGATTACATCCTCGTAAGAAATCGGTTTGTTTTATTATTGGGGAGTATCTTATAGGCAATCCACCAACCAAAGAAACAGACTGGCAATGCAGCGAGAACATCCATGATAGAATGCTGTTTCATAAAAACGGTGGAGAGACTGATACACACGGCGATTGATGTAGCAGCGATTTTCCATCCGACGCTTTGGAGCGCCTTGCAATCCCATAACCCAAACATCGCGGCAACAGAGCCTATTACATGAAGTGAGGGGCAAACATTTGTATTGGTATCGAAACTATAGAATAATTCAATAAAGCGTGTAAGTAGATTATTGCGTACAAATGCTTCTGGCCGCAAATTTTGGCAGGTTGGAAAGAACAGGTAAATCAAAACCGTGATCGTATAGGTGACTATCACAAAATACATCATACGCCGAAATGCAGGTACATCGACGAAAAAAGTATAAACCAACGTACCGATTAGAAAGACAAACCAAAATAGATACGGAATCAACGCCCATTCACAAAATGGTATTATATCATCGAGTCCACAATAGACGGGATAGTAATTTCGTTGCGGTTGCAACCGCTCAAGAAACAAAAACAGCAAGCCGAAAATTGGCCAGTAAAGCAATAGCCTGACGTGAGAAAATTCAGGTGTATTAAGTTTATGGATGCGGAACTCACGGTAATTAACTTCCGGCTTTATATGATTACTTTGCATGACTGTATATCCATTCATAGATTTTATCGGCTGCCGTACATTCCGTCTGCGACCGCATTGCCGCGCGCATTTTAGAAAGAAGCACTGGGGCATTTAGCGTTTTTATTGTGGTGTCTGCGATTGCTTTTGGCGTATTGGCTGTGACGGCCATTCCATTACGCAGAAAAAAATTCAGATTATGTGTCTCGCAGCCAGCCACTGCATCGATAAGCACCATTGGTAACTCTGCCGCCATTGCCTCAGATGTACTTAGACCTCCGGGCTTTGTCAGGAATAGGTCTGAGGCTTGCATGAGCTGCGGCACATTATTGACGGTTCCCAGAACATGAACTTGAGAATACTTTTCTGTTCTTTTTTGGAGTTTTTTGCGTAAATCATCATTTGTGCCGCATACAACACTAAGTTCTTGTTCTGTTGTGAGGTAAGGGCAGAGATACGATATAATCTCCTCCATTGGACCGCAGCCCATGCTACCGCACATCATTAAAATATGCTGATGAGCAGGAGAGATTCCGGCGTTGGCTTTTCCTGCTTCTTGTGACACACGCTGGTAGAATTGCTGCCGCACAGGGATTCCACTGGCGATCAGCTTTTGAGGTTGAAGTCCACATTGTTCAAACTCACCTAACAGCGAAGTGGACGGAATGAAATACCAGTCCAGCGCAGAATCCGCTGTGCAGGGAGCGCAGGTATAGTCTGTAGAAATGTGGCTCGTTACAAGCTGTAAGCATGGGTGCTGTCGGCGCATTTCTGTCAACGCCAAGGCTGGGAATACATGAGTACAGATAATATTATCGTAGCCTGCAGAGCGGATGTATTGATACATCCGCTCTGCGCCGGAGGAAAGTAGCTTATAGATCGGCGTTCCCTCACAAAAAATATCTTCGTGAGATTCCGCACGCTGATACCCAGCATCAAAAAGCCTTGGAGCATGGCGGTAAATTCGGGTATGCCAATTAGAAATAAACGTGGATGCTTTTTCTGAAATAAACTGCAAAGAATCTGTAATATTGCAGATTTCTCCGCGAGAGTGGTAGGCTTCCTGAACTGCTTGCGCACAGGAGTTATGCCCTGCGCCAGTGTTGCAGCTTAGAATTAGTGTTTGCATTTGAATCTCCTATTTTTTCCTTTGCTGCATAGCAAACAGCTTTTGCAGGCGTGGGCGATTATAGCGCTGGACAACAATAAACGGCAAATTACCCAGCACAATGTAGATAATCGTTATACATACCCCGCCAACACCGGACCATATTTTCAGCAGTCCAAGACCGGCGATAGACAACAGAATATGTGTCCACTCTGCCACGCAAGTTTCTTCTATCATGCGCGGCAAGTTCTCATAGTTTTCCTTTGTCAGTTTCTTTTCCGGCATGATTTTAACGAATATGCGGCTCATATCGGGGATCTTTGCCTGCCATTTCCGAACATGAAGCCGCTTCCATAGTTTTTGCTCTGCCGGGTGGCAGACCCAAGGAAAACGATCGGCGTGAAACCAATGCTTCGGGATCAAGCGCCCCACTACAAAGGAGAGAACCCCTAACGCCGCGATATATAGCAGACACATAAGAAAATGCTTCATAAAAACCTCAACATAGCGGTGCGAAAATACGAAGGACACCATCTACGACCCAGCGGCGCGAATAATGTTTCATATCATAGGGCTTTACCTCTTTACATTTTGCCTGTGTAGCGATGAAATCGTCCTTTATTGCTGCAATAATACTGGAACGATAAAAGAACGAATTGTTTTCAAAGTGGAGAAAGAGACTGCGGTAGTCCAGATTGACAGTTCCTATCGTCGCAACTTTGTCGTCTGATACAAAGCTCTTTGCATGAACGAAGCCGGGAGTATACTCATAAATCTTGATGCCGCCAGTCAGCAACACCTGATAAAAGCTCCGAGACATACGGAAAATCAGCTTCTTATCAGGGATGCCGGGCATAATGATCCGCACGTCTACACCACGTTGAGCAGCGGAAATCATTGCATCCATCAAGTCATCGCCAAGCATAAGATACGGTGTAAAAAACCATGCGTAATCCGTGCTTTGAGAAAGCAAGTCAATAAAGAGCTGATTACTGGTAGCTTCATGGTTAAGGGGCGAATCGTAGTAACTAAGCACATAACCATCAAATGTGTGCGGCGGCGCAGGATACCTTTTGGGATATGTGGGCATTGCAAGCTGTCCTGCTTCTTTTTCCAGCGAAAATGCGTTCCAAAAGGTCAAGAACATATGGGTAAAATTTTTTACTGGCTCACCAGTAATCCGAAAGCCTGTGTCCTTCCAGTGTCCATAGGGATGTTCCAAATTGATATACCGATCTGATAAGTTGATACCTCCGCTATAAGCAACTTCGTTGTCAATAATCAGCATTTTGCGATGATCGCGATAGTTTGCAGTTCCTTTTAAGGCAAGGAAAGGATTAAAAGGAATACATGGAATGCCTTTCTTTTTCAGTTCACGGACATTACTGAAATTGAACGAAGAAATACTGCCAAGATCATCGTATATCACACGTACATCAACGCCCTGCTCCATTTTTACTTCCAGTTCGTTCACGATTGCGTCCCACATATGCCCCGGCTCAATAATGAAGTATTCTACGTAAATCGAGTTTCTTGCATTTTTCAAATCGGCAAGCATATCAGGGAACATATTATCGCCCAACGGATAGTAACGAACCTGCTCAACTGCACACATCGGATATTGCGTTTTTTCTTCCAGCCACCGCACTGTTTGCCCCATGCGTTTTTCGCCGTCAAAGGGCGCTTCTTTTATTGGAAGAGGCTGCGGATTGCAACTCTTTTGAACTTGCTGCAAGCGCCTTTTTAGAGGGCGGGCCGTCCGTTTATTTCCAAAGAGCAGATATAGTAACGCTCCTACCAAAGGTAGTGACAGAATAACCAGCAGCCAAAGCAATTTATAAGCGGTTTCATCTCTCTTTATAATAATAAATACCACCAAGAAAAACGCTGCAACGGAAAGCAGTGACACAATAATCGGTGCGTAAGGGGTCAGCCATTTCATCAACAGCAAAAGCCAGAGCGATTGTAAAGCCACCGCTGGAATAATTGTTAGAATGCGTCGAATGATTTTCCCCATATGTTTACCCCCCTCTATGTTATTTCTCCTCCGAAGATGCTTCCCAATCGCAAACTATTTGTGCCATTTCCTGTGGGGTTTCTTTATAGCCTCGTAATACCCACGCATTCATAAGCCCAAACAATCCATATGTAATAAATTGGATAAAGTAGTGCGTTTTGGCATCGGCATTAGCGACAATGGATGCCGCTTCTTGTAAATAGAAGTTTAGAATCACATATTGGCGATCAGCTGAGTAGAGCAGATCACAAATAGGACGAGCGGAAAGGCAAAATTCAAAAAACAGCCTGATGCCGTCATAACTACCAGTGGCGAAGTTGGTAGCACCGTGTTCGTCGGAAAAGCGCTTCCACAGACATGTGATTTTGAAAGACAGAACTTCATCTTTACTTTTGAAATAACGGAAATAAGTGGAGCGACCTACATCTGCCTTGGCAGTCATCTCCTCAATACTGATTTTTTCAATGGGTTTTTCTTTCATTAGTTCCAGCAACGCTGTACCCATACATTCTTTCAGATAGTCTGTTGTAGCCGTTGTCCTTCGCATAAGAAACGTCTCCTTTAATTGCGTATCATTGAAACAAGGATTGTCATTTGTTCCACTTTCGCTCGGACTATTGACAACGCCTGCTTCTGTGATATTCTAGCATCTATGATACTATCGCTTCATTTATACTATCATTTGTTATTTGCCCTGTCAAGCTAAAATGCGAGTACGACGAGCAGAAAGGAAAACTATGGGTACGATTTTTTCCCGTGTAAAACTCAGCGGAAAGCATGTGGCCGCCCTCTTGGCGCTGATGCTGCTCTCCGCTGTGACAGCCATGCTGCTGCCTACTGCCCTGGCCAGTATGATTGACATCGGAGTGGCCGGAGAAAACCGAAACACCATCCTAATCATTGCGGCGGTGATGGCAACCCTGGCCATTCTGGGCTGTCTTTTCAACATGGCAGCCACGGTGCTGTCCGCCAAGGTGTCCACTAAATTTGCCGCTGATTTGCGGCGTGAGATATTCCATCAGGTGCAAGATTTTTCCGCCGCTGAAATGGAGCGGTTTGGCACCGCTAGTCTAGTGACCCGCAGTACCTCCGATGTGACCAACATCCAAATGTTTCTCTCATTGCTGTTGCGGCTGGGGGTGACTGCACCGCTGATGGCGGTGGCTGGGCTGGTACTCTCTTCTCTGACCGGCGGCGAACTCAGTTCCGTGCTGAGCTTGGCCATTCCCGCCCTCATCATTGGCGTAGGTGTCATTCTGATTTTTGTTTCCCGCTACTCGGTGACCCTGCGGCAGCGGATTGACCGACTGAACAAGATCTTTCTGGAAACACTGGAGGGGGTACGGGTGATTCGGGCTTTCAATCGGCAAGGGAAAGAAATGGAAAGGTTTTCCCAAGCCAATGGAGAACTGGCCTCCATGACCATTCTCTCTGGGCGGGTGACCGCACTGCTGATGCCGGTGATTCAGGTGATCTTTGGTGTGACTACAGCAGCGGTCATGGGAATGGGTTCCTGGTATGTGTCCGCCGGGGAGATGGCAGTGGGTGACCTGGTGGCCAACAGCCAGTATATCAGCATGATCCTTGCCGCTATCATGATGCTGGCATTGGTCATTATGCTCTTTCCTGTGTCCTATGCCTGCGCTAAGCGCATCGCAGAAGTGCTGAATACCGAGAGTTCCATCAAGGACGGCAGATACAGTGCCGCCTTGCGCAAAGGCCGCGCCTGTGTGGCCTTTGACCATGTGACCTTTACCTATCCTGGGGCGGACGAACCAGTGCTGAAGGATGTTAGCTTCGAGTGCCGGGCCGGGGAGGTCACCGCCATTATCGGGCGCACCGGTTGCGGCAAGTCCAGCATCCTCAAGTTGATCCCGCGGCTTTACGACGCCACGGTAGGCCATGTCTATGTGGACGATATGAATGTAAAACAATATAAATTGAACGAGCTGCGGGATCTGATCGGCTATATCCCCCAGAAGAATGTACTCTTTTCCGGAGACGTGGCCTCCAACCTGCGCTTTGGAGATCAGGACAGCAGTGAGGAACAGTGGCGGCAAGCGGCCTACATCGCCTGCGCCGACGAGTTCATCGAACAGAAGCCGGACGGCTACCACGCCGAAATCGCTCAAGGCGGCACCAATTTGTCCGGCGGCCAGCGCCAACGCATGGCTATTGCTCGGGCTGTCGTAAAAAAACCAGAAATCTACCTGTTTGATGACAGCTTTTCCGCCTTGGATGTGAAAACAGATAAAACACTCCGCATGCGCCTGCGGGAGAGCATGGGGGATTCCACCATGCTCATTGTGGCTCAGCGGGTGGGTTCTATCCTGGATGCTGACCGTATCTTGGTGATGGAGGACGGACAGATCGTGGGGAGAGGCAAGCACCGGGAACTGCTACATACATGTCCGCTCTACCGGGAGATTGCTGAATTGCAGCTGGGAGAGGAGGAAGTGAAACATGAACTGGAATGCGTTTAAACGGCTGTTCCACTATCTGGGACGGTACAAGCTCCGCCTGATTCTAGTGATGATCGCCGCTGTCCTGAGTACCCTGTTTACCGTTTTGACCCCAGCGGTGACGGGCGGCATCACCTCGGAACTGTACGATGGCGTGGCAAGCGGCTCCTTCGACTGGGAAACGATCGTCTGGCTGCTCGTGACGCTGATAGCCCTTTATCTTGTGGCCCAGCTTTTCGCCATTCTCCAAAGCTTCAGCATGACTAAGCTGACCGCCTGCGTTATGGAGACTCTGCGGGGTGATATTGACCGGAAGATGCACCACCTGAAGCTGGACTATTACGACTCTCATACCCAGGGGGAAATCCTCAGCACCATCACCAACGATGTGGACACGGTGAACAACGCCCTGAGCCAGAACCTGACCCAAATCGTCACCCAGGTGGTCACCGCTGTGGGTATCCTGGTGATGATGTTCACAACCAGTCCTATACTGACGGCCATCGCAGTGGCTATGGTGCCGGTGTCTCTGCTGGCCTCTCTAGGCGTTATGAAAACGGGAGCCATACACTACGCCCGGCAGCAGGAACTCCTGGGACAGCTCAACGGCTACATCGAGGAGGTGTATCAAGGGCAGGAGCTGGTGTCGGTGTTCAACTACACGGATCGAGCAAAAGAGGAGTTTGATCGAATCAATGGGGAACTCCAGCGTACCGCTCAGAGTGCCGAGATTGCATCTGGTAAGGTCACTCCAATCACCGACCTGGTAAATAACCTTGGCTACGCTGTCAGCGCCCTGCTGGGATGTCTGTCCGTATTGCGTGGTGAGATGCGGATCGGCGACGTGCAAGCCATGCTCCAGTATACCAAGCAGTTCTCCCAGCCCTTCACCAGCATTGCGGGGATGGCGGGCAGTTTCAGCGCAGCGTCCGCTGCCGCAGGGCGCATTTTCGCTCTGCTGGATGCCTCGGAAGAGACACCAGACCCTGTTCCCGGACTGATGCCTCAGGTCAGCACGGGCGCGGTGGAATTTCGCCATGTGTCCTTCGGTTACTCCCCGGAGCACCAGCTGATGCATGATGTGAACATCACGGTGAAGTCCGGTCAGAAAGTGGCCATCGTGGGCCCCACCGGGGCTGGCAAAACCACCCTCATCAATCTGCTCATGCGGTTCTACGATGTGGACGGCGGTAGTATTTTAGTGGACGGGGTAGACACCAAGGAAATGACCCGTCACGAGCTACGGGATCGCTTTGGCATGGTGCTCCAGGATGCCTGGCTCTTTGAAGGCAGCATCCGGGACAACATAGCTTACGCGCAGGACAATCTGCCGGAGGAAAAAATCATCGCCGCCGCACAATCCGCCAGCGTGGACAGCTTCATCAAGACCCTGCCAGGCGGTTATGATTTTGAACTTTCCACAGGGGCGGAAAATATCTCACAAGGTCAACGCCAACTGCTGACCATCGCCCGAGCGATGGCGTCTGACCCGGAAATCATGATCTTGGACGAGGCCACCAGCAACGTGGACACGCATACGGAGCAGCTTATCCAAAAAGCACTTGCAAAATTGATGCACGGACGTACTTCTTTTGTGATTGCCCATCGGCTTTCTACGATTCGGGATGCTGACATGATCCTTTACATGGAACATGGTGATATTCTTGAGCATGGCAGCCACGAAGAGTTAATGGCACAACATGGAAAATACGAAGCATTGTATATGAGTCAGTTTGCACAGTAATATTACAAACGTTTAATTGGCTGCTTAATTGCCATTTGAGGAGAAACAAAACTACTATCAAATACTGCCCCGTCCGGGGAAAGAAAAAAACCGTTGGACGGGGCAGATGATTTCCTGCGCACATTTAGCTCATTATTCTGTCGGCGGTTTTGATGGACTCAGGGCCGCCGTTTCTTTGCGTTAACACAAACCAATGACGACTTGCAGGGACACGGCAACCGATGGGAGGTTATTTTGCCGTGTCTACTTTACTATTCTATTTCTCCTGTGATCTGCACCAGTCAAAAAAAGTTCGTACCCGCCGTCGGGGTATTCTGGGTATGAATATGAACACAGAAATCATGTGAATAGATTTTATAATTCTTCTACGCCTGTCTGCATTTTGCAGACAGGCGTTTTTTGTCGTTTTCTTGGGTTTTGTGTCGGCTGTCGATCACCTCCTGTGTCTATCCCTTGCAACGCAACGATGAAATAGGAGGTGCAGCGCATGGATTCTTCCTAAAGAATTTTTTCAAAAATTTTTCTGCGCGTTTGCCAAAACGCATGATGCAGACCGTTTTAGTGGCGAAAGGGGAAGAAAACCGTATCACCCGCCTTTGCGGACGCGAAGGGAGGTGAATACATGAAACCTCATTCGCACGATGTAGGAGTTGCCCGTGCCTTTGATTGCTTCTGCAAAAAGGTACTGCGGAACGAAGCGCGGGACTATCAGGACGCGCTGGCACGGAAAAGAAACCGAGAGGTCTATTTTTCCGAACTGCCCGTCGAAGTGCTGGAACAGTTCGCTGTCCGTGACACCTATTTCACGGATAGCCGCACATTTGAAGTCATCGGCCATTCGGTTTGTATCGACGATGAAACGCTGGCGGAAGCGATCTCCGCTTTGCCTGTTGACCGCAGAGATATTATCCTGCTGTCCTATTTCCTCGATATGTCCGACGCTGAAATTGCAAATGTGCTGAACATGGTGCGCCGTTCCGTTGCCTATCGCAGGACAAGCACCCTAAAGCTGCTGAAAAACCTGATGGGAGGAGAAAACAGATGACAAGTCAATCGAAGAATAACCGTCTGTTGCCGCTGACCGTCATTGAAGCGGCTGCTGGCGGTGACGTGGAAGCGATCAACGCCGTTCTGAAACACTATGCAGGGTACATAGCCCGTCTGTCGATGCGTGAGCTTTACGACGAGTACGGAAATCCCCATCTTTGCGTGGATGAAGAACTTCGGCGCAGGCTGGAAACGAAACTCATTACCAAACTGCTCACATTCCGCGTGAGATAACTGACGCCTGACAGAAACGTGTCCCCCCTTTCCTCGTTTCTGCCTGATGCTCCTTGACAAATATGCCCGCAAGAGAACGGCGGCGCATCATAGGCAAAACGGGTACGTTCCTTTTGCGCCGAGCTGGGCGGCTGGTACGCCATGACGTATATCCGAGAGGATATGCCGAGCGACAAATACCGCGCCGTAAAGCAAGTGTGGCAGCTTGCAGGCGACGACGCGCAAAACACATAATGATACGACCTTACAGCCACAGTCCGAGCGTTCAAAGCGTCGCAGGCGATGGGTAGGGCTGCACGAGAACCGTGCGGGGGGGTGAAACTCCCTTGGAGCTGCGCCAGCAGCCGTCCGTTTTGTCATTCCCTTTTGTAGTTATTTCGTTTCCCATGAAAGGGGGATTTGTTTCTATGGAAACAACCATGAAGAAAACAACGTCCCCGATTGTACGCGAGTACAAGATCGGGGATATAACGTATATCGTCAAGGCCGTCATCAAAGACGGCGCGAAAGAGGACGCCGTGACAAAGGTGCGCCGCCTGATTCAGAATGACTTGCGGGGTAAAAAAGTTACAAATAATTTTGAACCCGCCTAATGACGGCGAGCGAGATCCCTGGTATAATATAAATAACCTGTTTGTCCGGCTGCCGGAATAGGAGGCAACATGAAAAAGCAGCCCGACAAAATCACCGCATATTACTACCGTGCGGCGAACAAACAAACAGACCTGAACCTTGACAATCAAATGCACCTACTTTTGAGCCATGCACAGGAAAACGGAACGGACACCTATATGTTCTTCGTGGACAATGGGTACAACGGCCTGACCGCAGAGCGTCCGGCATTTCAAAATCTGCTTGCAGCAATCCATGAGAACCGCGTGCAGAAAATCGTTGTCGTATCGCTTGACCGACTTTACCGCAGCTATCTTGCAGCGTTGCAGTTCCTTGATGATATGGAGCAGCGCGGTATTTCGATTTGCTCCATTACAGACGGCGATCTACCCCTTTGCCGAGAACTATATCACGGCATTGTCAACGCCTACCGCAGTTCTTCCGAGAAAGGCGGTGAGTGCAGATGACGGGATTTACCTTTCAGAGCTTGAAGCCGCAGGACAGTTTAAGCAATGAGCTTCGCAGCGTGATCCGCGATAATGTTTTGCAGTTCTACACCAAGGGGCTATCTACGGAAGCAGAGGAAGAAGGTCTGACCGCTCTGTATGAGCGCCTTTCGCAGGAAGATAAGCTGGATGGTGAAAGTAACTCCATAGCGAACCAGAAGAAGATTCTGGAACGCTACTGCAAGGATCACGGGATTACCGCCTACCGCCATTATGACGAGGACGATGGTTATTCCGGCACAAACTTCAACCGTCCGGGCTTCCAGCGTATGCTTGCCGACATCAAGGCTGGGCGGATCAAGCGTGTCATTGTAAAGGACATGAGCCGCTTCGGGCGCGATTATCTCCAAGTGGGAATGTATACCGATGTTGTTTTCCCGGAGTTTGGCGTTCATTTCATTGCCGTCAATGACGGCGTGGACAGCACACGCGGCGAAAGTGAGTTTACCGCGATCCGCAATGTGTTCAACGAAATGTATGCCCGCGATACCTCCAAAAAGATTCGCGCTACATGGCAGAGCAAAGGCAAGTCCGGCGAGCATTTGACGACCATTCCGCCCTATGGGTATATGAAAAGCCCGGAGGACAAAAAGAAATGGATCGTCGATGAAGAAGCCGCAGCCGTCGTACAGAAGATATTCTCCCTGTGCGCGTCCGGCAAAGGCCCCACGCAGATTGCTAAATGGCTCAAACAGCAGCAAATCTTGAACCCAACCGCCTATTGCCATGCGAAAGGTCTGCCGACCAGCAACAAGCCGACAGCAGACCCGTACAAATGGACAAATGAAACGGTTTCCCGCATTTTGGAGCGCGTAGACTATCTGGGGCATACAGTAAACTTCAAGACCACAAAGAAGTCCTACAAGAGCAAGAAGAAAATCTGGAATGATCCTGAGAATTGGGTGATCTTCGAGAACACCCAGCCGCCGATCATCGAAGAAAGCGTGTTCCTGATTGTTCAGAACATTCGCAAGGCGCGTTGCCGTCCTACCAAGATGGGTGAAATGGGTATGTTCTCCGGGCTTCTGTATTGCGCAGAGTGCGGCGGCAAAATGTATCAATGCCGCGCTACCAACTTTGCGGAGAACCAGAAATACTTCATCTGCTCCACCTACCGCAAGGGCAAGGATCTCTGCACGACCCATTCTATCAAGAATGTCGTGCTGCATGAAATTGTTCTGCGAAATCTGCGGGAAGCAATCTCCTATGTTTCAGAGCATGAAGCGGAGTTCATTCAGGACGCTGCCGAGAGCGATATGCGGGACAGAGATGCAGAGTTTGTTCGGAAGCGTGAAACGCTGGCAAAGGCGGACACGCGAATTGCCGAGCTTGACCGCATTATCTCCCGACTGTATGAGGACAACGTGATTGGCAAGCTGTCAGATGAATGTTTTATCAAAATGTCCCATGACTACGAGTTGGAACAAAGCAACCTGAAATCAATGGCAGAAGTCCTGCGCAAGGATCTGAAGCAGCAGGAGCAGCAAAAAACCAATGTCAAGGCGTTTATCGCTGCCGTGAAGAAGTACACGGATTTGCAGGAGCTTGACGCGGCTGTTCTCCGTGCTTTCATTGACAGGATCGAAGTTTCCCATGTTGACAAGAAATCCAGAACGCGGGAAATCACCATCGTCTATAACTTCATCGGTGCATTTGACTTCACACGGGCAATCGAAAATGCCCGCAACACAAGTAAAAAAGAGCAAAGAACGGCATAGCCGTTAAGCTACACCGTTCCTTGCTTCAATGTTTTCCTAAGTCACCGCCGCATCGGCGGGTGCTTGTTTTTTGCCCTCAGGCGGGAAAAAGGGTCTTGACATGGATGGTTTATCCATGATAAACTCACAGCAAGAAAATGGTTTATCCAAAATAAACCGAAAGGAGACCGACGATGGACGAAAGAAAAATGGGCACGGTGCAGACGCAGTTTGCTGAGCTTATATGGAAGCATGAGCCGATCGGCTCCGGCGAGCTTGTGAAGCTGTGCGAGAGGGAATGGGGCTGGAAGAAGCCGACGACCTATACCGTGCTGCGCAAGCTCTGCGAGCGGGGCATTTTTCAAAATGAAAACAGCGTGGTCACCGCGCGGATCACGCGGGAGGAATACTACGCCGCGCAGGGCGAACGGCTGGTGGACGACGCCTTCGACGGCTCGCTGCCCGCCTTTGTCGCGGCGTTCACCGCGCGCAAGGCGCTCTCTGCGGAGGAGGTCGCCGCGCTGCGAAGGGTGATCGACGAGTACGGAAGGGAGGTGTGAGCGCATGAGCGGTATTTTTCTCAAGCTCCTCAATCTGAGCATTTCGGCGAGTTGGCTGGTGCTGGTCGTGCTGGCGCTGCGCCTCGTGCTTAAAAGGGCGCCGAAGTGGGTGAACGTCCTGCTCTGGGGCATGGTCGCGCTGCGCTTGATGCTGCCGTTCTCCATCGAGAGCGCGCTGAGCCTGATCCCGAGTGCGGAGACCCTCAGCCCCGAGGTCGTGCAGTTCGATCCCGCGCCGACCATCACGAGCGGCGTGACGATCATCGACAACGCGGTGAACCCTTCACTGAGCGAGAGCTTTGCCGCCGCGCCGTTGGCAAGCGTCAACCCGCTCTATGTGTGGACCTATCTCGCGGGTTGGGTATGGCTTCTCGGCCTCGCGGCGATGCTTGCTTACGCGCTCGTGAGTTACCTGCGGCTGCGGCGGCGCGTGAGCGCCTCCATCCGGCTGCGGGAGAATGTCTACGTCTGCGACGACATCGCCTCGCCGTTCATCCTCGGCATCGTGCGCCCGCGCATCTATCTGCCCTCCGCGCTGGACGAGGCGCAGCGGGGGAGTGTGCTCTCGCATGAGCGCGCGCACCTCGCGCGGCGTGACCACTGGTGGAAGCCGCTGGGCTTTGCCCTGCTGGCGGTCTACTGGTTCAACCCGCTGCTGTGGCTTGCCTATACCCTGCTCTGCCGCGACATCGAGCTGGCCTGCGACGAGCGCGTGCTGCGCGGCATGGACGCGGGGCAGGTCAAGGACTATTCGAGCGCGCTGCTTGCGTGCAGCGTACCGCGGCGCATGCTTGCCGCCTGTCCACTCGCCTTCGGCGAGGTGGGCGTGGGCGCGCGCGTGAAGAACGCGCTGCGCTACAAAAAGCCCGCGTTCTGGGTGGTCGCTGCGTCAGTCATCGTGTGCATCGTTGTGGCGGTGTGCTTCCTGACGAATCCGCGCACAGACACAGACGCCGCCGGATTGGTCGGTTTCCATCGGGAACAGGTCACTTATGCCGATGTAACGGACGAAAGCGGCGCGCAGCCATCCAACGTCCAGTTGACGGCGGAGGAAACAGACGCTGTCTACGCTCTGCTCGACACCCTGCAATACAAACGCCTCGGCACCGCGTCAGCAATGCAGGACTGCTATGCAAGGCTCTATTTTATCAGCGCCGCGGGCGAACGCTGCGAGGTCATGCTCTCTGAGCGTGAAATGCTGGTCAATCCCATTACGGACGGCAGGAAAGCGCGGCTGTATGAGCTGCGTTCCGGAAGCACGGAGCTGAGAGGCTATCTGCTTGAATGTATTGGTGCAAGCGAGGCGGCAGAGGACGCCGACCGCGTTTACACCGATGCGTGGAGCATCCGCGTCCTCGACGGGTGGGAGCGCGAGGGCGACAGCCCGCTCTGGCGCTCGGGCGCGGGAACAGGCGCTTACTTCCTTGTCACGGAGGGGAGCGGCCTTGACGACAAGCTGATGGAGCTGTACAGCGCCGGCTGGACGCTGAAGTATTTCTCCGACCACTACCGCTGCACCTTGCGGGAGGGGGAGAGTGGCACGATGCTCAGCCTCTATCCCCGTCCGGAGGGCGGCTTCTATCAGATCGAATCGCACTGGAGCTATGAGGGCGCGGACAAGTGGCAGGTCAGATTAGAGGAGGGCCAGCTCAAGGTCATGGAGCAGAGCTTCCGTCTCCGCGCGGTGGATCGCGGCGACCCGCAGGACAGCGAGCAGGCTCCCACGACAGCCCCTTGGGACGGTACAATGCTTGATATGCCGTCCTCCGACACCGGTGGGGCGCAGGACTCCGACGAGAGAGAGGAACAGCACGCGGAGGAGGACGCGGCGGGCAGCGCCTATTCCGTCAAGGTTTATGCCATGACCGCCGAGGAGAGGAGCGCACTTGACGCGCAGACCGAGCCTGTCCCTGCCGTGGGGACTGCCTTTCTGCCCCGAAGCAGCAGAGACGGCGCAAGCGGAAATGCCTGCGCACCGTTTACCGCAAAGACTGCGGACGTGGCGTTTGTCCTCTACAGTGCACCCGGCGCGACGGATTACAATGTGCGGCTTTGTGCGGGAGAGCCCGGCGCGGGCAAGTGGGTGTCGGATGCCGTGACCGTCAAGGTAAACGACGGCGTTCGTTTTTCCGGGCTGACCGTGGGGCAGGCGTACTACATGGAGGTCAGCTCCGACACGCTTTCTACCGCCGGATGTACGGCGCTTTATAAGTGCGCGACCACACCGCCCCCTGCGCGCGGCGGTGCGGCAAGCACGACCGGCTACGCCGCCTACGACGCGCTGCTCGCCGAGATCGCCGACCTGCGGCGCTCTGGCACGAGCGACGTGCAGACCGACTTCAGCCATGATCTCCTGTCCGTGAACGACTACTACCAGACGCCCGGCTGGCTGCTGCGCGACCTTGACGGCGACGGCACGAGCGAGCTGCTGCTCGGCGCGGACTGGGGCGACGGCTGCGGCGTGATCTTTAATATTTACCGTCTCGACGGCGCAAAGGCCGTCCGCGTGGTGGACGGCTGGAACCGCAGTCGGTATTTTCTCTGCTCTGACGGTACGCTTGCACATGAGTGGTCGGGCGGCGCCGACCATTGGGGGAGGACCTATCTCCGCTACGGCGAGACGCTCTTGCCCATCGAAAGCGTTTTTGACCGCGGCGGCGTGTGGTACCACGCCAAGGGCCTCGATGCCCTGTCCTTGGACGATACGCAGCTCGAAGACCGCTGCAAGACCATTCCCCGCGCCGAGGCGGAGCAGCTCATGGAGCGCTATACCAAGCAATATGAAGTCCTGCTCTTCACGCCGTTTAAAGCGTAAAGCGGAGGAAGGGTGCATTTCGCGCCGCAAAATCATACATTTCGGGCGAGAAACGCACATCTTTCCGCAGGGCGTGCTATGCTTTTCCTGCAAGAGCGTCCGAGGAACGGCCGGACAGCCGCCGGACAAAACGGGGAATAGAAGGAGAAGCATTATGGGATTATTCAGCAATAATAAGAAGCCCTGCCCCATCTGCGGCAACGCGACGCCCCGCCTGCTGCCGACCAAGGTCGAGGGCGTGCCCATCTGCAAGGAATGCGACAAGAAGATCGACCTGCCGAACGGCGTGCTGGACAGCATGACGCTCGACGATTTCCGCCGCTACATAGATTTTTACAACAAAAATCAGGTGCTGCGCGAGCGCTTCCATCCCGAGTATCGCTTCGGCTTCGGCGCGTTCAACACGCAGCTGGTGCTTGATGTGACCAACGGACTCTTCCGCCTGAAGGATGACGAGAGCACCATCGTGTTTGAAAAGTCCGCGCTCAAGTCCTTCCGCATCACGGAGGACAAGGAACCGCTCTTTACCGGCACGGCCGCCGGTCTTGTCTGCGCCGAGAGCAAAAACCCCGAGCGCGTCCGTCTGCTCGCGCCGCGTATCGAGCAGTTCAAGCTGCAGAGAAGCGACTATGAGCGCATCATGCAGGCCGAGCGCGTGCAGTATCTCGACCGCACCAACGAGGAGTGGCGCGAGCGTGAGCGCGAGCTGGAGTTCCATAAGCCCGAGTTCCGCGAGTCCTCGCCGTTCCGTCAGTTCGTGGTGGAGCTGGAGCTGGACCATCCCTATTGGAAAGCCTACCGCAACGAGCTGGACGCGCCGGAGTTTGACGACGACTATCCGAGCGTGGACTCCTTCCTGCACAAGTACGACGAGAAGGTCAATGAGCTGCACACCCTTGCGCGCAACCTGATGCAGTTTATCGCCCCCGGCGCGCCGGAGACCGGCGCCGCCTCCGCGGCGCAGACCGCGGCCCCCGCGCAG
>OGLH01000256.1_pt1 | contig 20742 bp, 22 predicted proteins | sample 1572791 | NCBI WGS metagenome assembly OGLH01 (sample SAMEA2581913, study PRJEB24529) | metagenome | biome: Human gut stool | place: China | collected 2011
GCCCAAGCCCCACCAGAGCAGAAGCAGTGCTGCCGCCGCCATCAGCAGAGAGATCAATGCCGGAATACTGACTTGTGGCAGATGCAGTCTGGGAAGTCTGATATTGGGCAGAGAAAAACGCTTCTCTTTCGGCTTCCCAGCCTGTTCGCTCATCTGCTCCAGATGCTTCAGAACTTTCAGCACCTCGTCCACCTGTGTCCGGGTCGGAAGCTGCGACATCTGCCTGCTGACGCTCTCCAACAGATCTGTCTGCCGATCCGCATGGTGCCACAGTGCATCCATGTATTTCATCATTCGCTCCCAGTCTGTTTTTGAGGGACACGCTTCGTGAGGCGTTGTCAGCGTCGGAAGTACTGCCTGCTGGGTGTTGCGCTGCTTGAGTTCTTGCAGAGACAATCTCTGCGCGTATTCTGAATTCATGCTCCATGGCCTCCTTGCAATACTTTTCTTCGTGTAGTTTGCTGTCGCGGCACTTTAGTCCGTCCGACGTGGTGTAGGTGATGTATTTGCGGGTGCTCTCCCAGCACACCGCATAGCCCTCGGCTGCCATCAGGGAAACGAAGGCGTCCTTGTCGGCGGCGTATTTCATGCACTCGTCGATGGTGTTCATGAGCCGCAGCTTCCAGCTTTGGCCCTTCAGCGCCGTGTGGTATTCCGCGCCGCTCATGCCGCGGGACTGCTGCGTTGGCGCATCAAAGACAGGAAGACCCATCTCCTGACAGATCGCATCGTTGCGCCGCATCAGCTCTTGAATCTGCTCCTTCGCCATGTGCAGCTTTTTGCCGGTGTCGAAATTGACGGAGTTGATGACGCAGTGGGAGTGGATGTGCTCCCGGTCTACATGGGTGCAGACCAGCACCTCACAGCCGTCGAAGTATTCCGCCAGTCGCCGCGCGGCTTCGTGGGCCTGTCGGGGATCGACTGCCGCACCCTTTGGAAAACTCTGCACCATGTGATAGAACATCACGCCGCCGTCCTTATGGTAGAGCAGCTTCGTGTTCAGGAAATCGTCATAGGCGCTTTGGGGCTGGCAGTTGATGCCGCTGACGAGCGGCTTGCCCTCCCATGCGGTTTTCTTTTCCTGCATGACGTAGAGCATCACGCCGCGCATGGCGGCGCGGGATTGCGTGCCCCGCTTGTAGTTCACGAAATGTACGATGGCCATACGGCTCACCGACCTTCCATGACAGCCCGCAACGCGGCGCTGACCTCGGACAGCTCACCGGCAGCTTTTTCCAGACCGATGACCTGCACCTTGCCCATGTTGGCGAGGACGGTGAGGCGGTTGATGTTGCTGCCGATGCCCTTGAGCTGGCGGAGCAGTTCCTTCTGTTCGTCGATGACCACGATCCGCTTGCCGAGGCAGCAGGCGGTGACGTAGTCGCTCATGGACATGTGGGCCTTCGCCGCCAGCGCCCTGATCTTCTCGCGGTCAGCGGACGCCATGCGCGTGCTGAATTTGATATCTTTTTTCATGTTTTTCTCCAATCGTAGCTAAAAGTGGGTGTGGGCTTCTGCCCGCAGCTTGGGGGTGTGGGGCCATGCCCCGCCCAGTGCATTTGGCAGGGCAGCGGCTTCGCCGCAGACCAGACAAATGCGATGCTGGCTGTCGGCGGCACACGCTGCATATCACTCATTTCCGTCGCTGCCGCCGACGAAAACTCGCTCACTCCGCTGCACCGCCTTCTTCCCACCGAAACCGCTTCGCTGGGTTTCGGCGGGAGCCCTGTTGGGGGAGGTGATAAAAAACTCCCGTTTTGCATTTTTTTCGGCGTTCCTGCATGGGGGTGGTATCACTACCCTCGGCGTACGCTTCATGCTGTTGAAACGCTGGACGCCTGCGGGTCACGGCGGCGTATTCGCCGTTTTTATGCTGCCTCGGAATTTGCCCCGTGCGGGCAGAACACCTACCCTCAGCGGGTACTTTCCCCTGCGCGGCGCTCCGAGCGCACACGGCGGCTCACACGGGCAAACACGGAGCGTTTTCGCCGCCTGAGACATCGACAGGGTCGATAGGGTCAACAGCTTAGACACCCTGTGCATCGTCACTTTCGGCACGGCGCAGCTCAATGAGCCGCTTTCCGTTGCTGCGGCGCACCACGGCGGAAATGCCGATTTTGCTTAGTGCGGCAACGCTTTGCAGGATCAGGCGGGATACCTTTTTCGACGTGATGCCCTCGCTGCCCGCAGGGTCGATCTGCGCTGACAACTCCGTGGGAGTGCCGATAAATTCCGCGCGGTCACGCATCAGCGCAGAGAGAAGAATGACGATTTGGCCTCCCAGCAGCTCCGGCTTCGTCCGGCTGTCCGACACCAGCTCCCACACATTTTCCGCGTTGCGCTCCAGAGTCAGCTCCCGGTATTCGATGTCGCGCCCGATGCAGGAGAGCGTCGCCTTGCCGCTGCCGCGCTTGTCCTCCACCAGCGTGAAGCTGGAATCCACCGCGCCGCTGATAGCCGTTGTGCCGGAGATCCGGCTGAACACATCGTCGGCAAGCTCCTTTCGCAGGTGATGCACCAGCAGAATGGCGATGCCGTGGGTATCCGCAATATGCTTCAGCACGGAGAGGTCACGGTAGTCATTTGCGTAGGTGTTGTCATAACCGGCGCCGCGGATCATTTGCAGTGTGTCGATGATGACCAGCACCGTGTCGGGGTGCTCAGAGAGGAACGCGCAGAGCTGTTCCTCCAAACCCTTTCCAAGGTTGCCGCTGTTGGTGGAGAAGTGGACGTTGGCGGGGGCGTCCTCCGTGATTTCAAACAGGCGGTTCTGGATGCGGACGGTGGAGTCCTCCAAGCAGAGGTAGAGCGTGGTGCCCTGCTTCACACCCATACCCCAGACGGGGTCGCCCTTTGCCACTGTGACGGCCAGCCACAGTGCCAGCCAGGACTTTCCCACCTTGGGTGAGCCCGCGAGGATGTGCAGTCCCTGGGACAGCAGCGTGTCCACCACGAAGTTCAGCGGCGTGAGCGGCTGACTCATCAGCGTTTCTCCGTCGATGGTCAGCAATCGGTTTTCATTTTTCATTTTCATTTCCTCCGGATAAAAGGATAAGGGCAGAGACCTCGCTGCAGTCGAGGCTCTAACCCTTTCACTTGATTATTCTGTGTTTTTTGATAGAATGAGAATATCGCAGGACAGATACAAAATGGATATGAGACAGGAGGGCGATGCTATGCCGCTGGGGACACAGCAGAACAATGATTTTGCTCAGGTCACAATTGACGTTTGGAATGACAAAGTTTTTTATCAGGAGCAGGAGTTCCCTGCGGGATTTATGGCTGCGTCCATTTTGAACATTTCCGAAGAGGATTTTAAGGAACTGATACAGGCTGGCGGAGCACCCACCTTTCTTTTTCCGGTAGTCATACAGGGCAGTGATATGGAAGCGGCTCAGGTGCTCCCTGTGTTGCGGGAGCGAATGATTTATCTGGCAAGGGAAATTTGGAAGTATCCGCCCTTTTGCTATAGCAACCTCGAAAAAGAACTGCGCCGAATCGACATCCTGTTTGATGACAATGCTCTTTCCAAAATACGTACACCGAACTCGGAGTTTCAACAGGATTTTTTGATATTCTGCGCAGCGATCACGCGCATCCCGATGGCGATCCTGCACTTCATCGCGGCTGGCCGGTTCTTTGAACTGGACTATCTGCGGCACCTCAAAAAGCGGAACGAAACTTATTTTGCTGTGGCTGCGCATGATTGCTTCAACAGTAAAGAATTCTGGGATGAACTGCAGGAACTGCAAAGCTGGGATGTAGAGCCGTTCTCTGTGCATCCGGAATTGACTTCCACCTATGTGCTCGCCCGCAGTCCCAAAAACGAAAAAGAAATGGTGTTTGTGGAACGGGTATCTTTCCTGCGTCTCACAGACTTTTACACCTACGATCTTTTGAACGGATTGCACCACGGCCACGCGCCCAGCCAATGCCAAGGCTGTGGGAAATACTTTCTGACCACCAACGGTCACATCCCCAAATACTGCGACGGCGTCGCACCGCAGGACAGCCGCTATACCTGTCGGCAGTACGGCGCGATGATGCACCAGAAGGAGCAGAACAAACAGCACCCAGTCTACCGCCTGTTCAATACCCGAACCGGGACGATCCGCAAGCATCACCAGAGAGGAAAAATCTCCGATGACCTGCGGCGGGAGGCTCTTTATCTTGCGGAGAGCTATCGGGACAAGGCGCTGATGGACAACGGCTATGCCGCTGACGGGTATGCGCGGGACATGGAATTGGAACACATTTACGCGGAGGCAGAAAAGCGACTGAAATGAGGAAGGGGGCGTTCCTGTGCCGAAAAATATGTACACCGTTGCCGGGGACGGTCCCTGCAATGAAGATCTGGCTTTGCGGATACAAGCCGGAGACAAAAACGCCGAGGAACGGCTCATCGCACAGAACGAGGGCTACCTCACCGAACTGGCGCGGGCGTACACACCGTGGTGTGAGACGGAGGACTTGAAGCAGGAGGGAGCGCTGGCACTGCTGGACGCGGCAGGGCGCTTTGATCCCGCTTACGGAACAAAGCTGCTGACCTATGCGACGCCCGCGATAGAAGCGGCGCTGTCCGACTACGCCGCGCAGTATTCTTCCTCTCTGTCCATTCCCATCAGTCGGTACAATCAACTGCGCAGGGTGGCATACCTCTGCGCCGAGGGATGGGACTCATCTGATGCTGAGTTGGCCAAGGTGGTGTGCGGAGAACTGAATGTATCTGCCAAGGTAGCTGGGGCATTGATAAAAGAATACCGGACGCTGTTTTGCGTCCGGCAGTTAGGTGACGATGTGTTCTCCGTCAGCTGCGGCGGTGATCCTGCCGTGGCCTATGACCGCCTCATGCGCCGGACGCTGCTGATGCAGCGGATGGAGGAGGTGCTGACGCCCAGAGAAATAAATCTGGTGCGGAGCTACCTTGGCATCGGTCAGCCGGACGAGGCTGGCATGACTTTTCAGGAGCTGGCGATCTATCTCAACTACAACGGCCCCAGCGGAGCGGAGAAGGCGTACAAGGCCGCGCTGCGGAAGCTGAAAAAGGACTTGTACGGCGGCGCCTACGGCCGGTGGCTCTCCGCTCAGAAGGCCATCCGTGCCGCCAAAGCGGAGGCGGAGCAGGACGCGGGGCAAGATACAACGCCGCAGAGAACATGGTGGGAGGAACGGGAGCTAGCGGATTGATTTCTGTGTAAGACAGCAGCGGTTGTCTGAGTTTATGAGGTGCTACAAGATGTTGCTGAAAGGTGAGACGGATAATCTCGTGACATCCCAGCCGGCAGTTTGTGCGCTTGAATCGTATTACCTTACAAGTGGGGGAAGAGGATAACGAAAGCTGCACAGTTCCGTGCAACGAAAGAACATCGGAAATGAAAAAGGGCAAGTCCTGTAAGGGCTTGCCCTTTTGACCCTAATGTCAATAATAGTTAATTCTTTGGGCATTAACTGCACCTCTGCGTTAGATTTACGCATATCATGCATACTACAAAATTATGCTCAATTTTGTCAAGACAATACCGCACAATTCGGCAAGAGCGTTCGGCGAGAGATCCGTCGAGCATCGCGAGCGTAATTGTGCGGTATTGCCATAGTGATGTCTCAGAGAATTACATCTGCACGCGGGTGCCGGTCTTGCCCTCGATGCCCTCGGCTGCCTTTTCAAGCAGCGTGATGAGCGCGACGCGGCCGGGCTTGCTCTCAGCAAACGACATGGCGGCCTGGACCTTCGGCAGCATGGAGCCGGGGGCGAACTGCTTTTCGTCGATATACTTGCGCGCCTCGTCCGGCGTCAGGGTGTCGAGACCCTTCTGGTCGGGCTTGCCGAAGTTGATGGCGACCTTCTCGACCGCTGTCAGGATGACGAGCATGTCCGCGTCGAGCAGCTCTGCGAGCTTGGCGGAGGCGAAGTCCTTGTCGATGACCGCGGGCGTGCCGTAGAGCTTGCCGTTCTTGCGCACGACGGGGATACCACCGCCGCCGACCGTGATGACGACCGTACCGTTGTCGACGAGCGCCTTGACAGTGTTCTTTTCAATGACGTCGATCGGCTTGGGGGAGGGAACGACCTGACGGTAGCCGCGGCCGGCATCCTCGACCATGGTATAGCCCTTTTCCGCGGCGATGCGGTCGGCGGTCTCCTTGTCGTAGAACGCGCCGACGGGCTTGGTGGGATGCTGGAAGGCGGGGTCGGCCTCATCAACGAGCACCTGCGTCACGACGGTCGCGACGTCCTTGTTCATGCCGCGGGAGGCGAGCTCGTTGCCGATGGCGTTCTGCAGGTGGTAGCCGATGTAGCCCTGGCTCATCGCGCCGCACTCGGGGAAGGGCATGTCGGACTTGATGGCCTTGGCCTCGGCGGCGGTGGCCATGCCGAGGTTGATCATGCCGACCTGCGGGCCGTTGCCGTGGGCGATGATGACCTCGTTGCCCTGCGCGATCAGGTCGACGATGGGCTTTGCGGTCTCGGTGACGAGGGCGAGCTGCTCATAGGGGGTGTTGCCCAGCGCGTTGCCGCCCAGGGCGATGACGATTCTCTTGCTCATGATGCGCGCCCCCTGTTACACGTTGCCGATTGTCGCGACCATGACGGCCTTGATGGTATGCATGCGGTTTTCGGCTTCGTCGAAGACCTTGGAGTTGGGGGAGAGGAAGACCTCGTCCGTGACCTCGCGGATATCATAGCCGAGTTCCTTCTGCGAAGCGGCCATCGTGGTGTCGAAGTCGTGGAAGGACGGCAGGCAGTGCAGGAAGATGCAGTCGGGGTTTTCGGTGGCCTTCATCACCTCGCCCGTGACCTTGTAAGGCGTGAGCAGCTTGACGCGCTCAGGGATCTTCTCCTCTTCGCCCATGGAAGCCCAAATATCGGTGTAGAGGGCGTCCGCGCCCTTGAGCAGTTCCTTGTCCTCACCGTACTCGACGACGGCACCGGTCTCCTTGCCGACCTCGCGGCAGTATTCGATGACGTCAGCGGCGGGAGCCAGCTCCTTCGGACCCCAGCCGACATAGTGGATGCCGAGCTTAGCGCAGATGTACATCAGGCAGTAGGCGACATTGTTGCGCGTGTCGCCGCAGAAGACGAGCTTGCACTTGCTGAGCGGCTTCTTGGTGTTCTCCATCAGCGTGAGGATGTCGGCAAGCGCCTGCGTCGGGTGGTCGACGTCGGTCAGGCCGTTCCACACGGGCACGCCCGCGTTGGCGGCGAGACCCTCGACGACCTTCTGGTCATAGCCGCGGTACTCGATGCCGTCGTAGAAGCGGCCCAGGACCTTGGCGGTGTCGACCATCGTTTCCTTCTTGCCCATCTGGGAGGACTTGGAATCGAGGAAGGTGACGTTCGCGCCCTCGTCGTAAGCGGCGACTTCGAACGCGCAGCGGGTGCGGGTAGAGGTCTTTTCAAACAGCAGCACGATGTTCTTGCCGGCGAGCAGGTTGCCGCGGATGCCGGCGCGCTTTTTGGCCTTGAGGTCAGCGGCGAGATTGAGCATGTAGCGGATCTCGTCGGGGGTGAAGTCCTTCAGCGTCAGGAAAGAACGGCCTTTCAGATTAACAGGCATGGGATAGTCCTCCTTAATAAATAAGTTGAAATTTTTAGGGCTGTTGCAGAGTTGATTCCCTTGGCAGGCAGAAAAACCGACTGCCAAGGGAATGAGTAAGGAAAAACGATTGTTTATGGGGGAAAGATTCGAAAGCGAGCTTTCTGCTCGGCATCTTTCCCAATGAAGTGCAAAAGAGTCAGACGGTGCTCTATTCAGTTGCAGAGCCGGATGATATCATCAACGGTTGTGTTGTGAGTAAATCCCATTTTTTCTGCGGTTCGGCCTTCATCAAGCTTGTCCCCCATAATCGCATAGGCAAGATTGATCACAGCGTCAATTGTCGGGGTTTCAATCTTCGCAATTCTCGCCATTGCCTGTACCGGCTTGAGTGCGTAGGGCACATCTTCTGTCAAATACCTGCACTCCAAACGGTCGGGGCCCTTAATGCCTTTATAGAAGGAACCTTCCGTCAGAATCTTGTACAGGTCATTTTCCGTACAGCCGTACAATTGGTGGTACGCTTCGGTCGCATCGACCGTCTGGATGTGAAACGCCTTGCAGATAGCTAGCCTTTCTTTATCCATCGATTCGATCAGTTTCACCTGACTTGGCACATAATCGCAATAGTATTCAAACGGAATATGCTTTTCGATCATTGCCGCATACAGAAGCGTTGGTCCCGGATGAAACTCAAAATTCAGATTGATAAATGAGACTTCAAGGATATTTTTTACAAACTTATACTCTGGTATATAAGGCTTTGTAATTTTTTCAACAGTGCCGTTATCTGCTGCCGGATAAGCGGAGATGCTAACTTCTTCTTTTTGGCCGTTCACATATACGTCCCCGTTTTCTCTCAATCTGCATGCAAACAAAAGCGTATGTGCGGCTGCGAGAATAATCTTTGCAGTGCAGCTGTTCTCCTCCAGGACCTTTTTAAACTCAATTGGGCCAAGAGGGGAAATCGGGTTCAGAATCACCACTTGTCCGTCTTTCAAAAAAGGAGAAAGTTTGACAGCCATATCGCGATGATACAGGGAGGGCAATATAACAAGAATCACTTCTGCTCCGTCAACAACCTCTTCCAGATCAGTGCTGGCAAGCGCTACTTTACCAAATCCGGTTGTATTCGCGTTTCCTTCAATTAAGATACCGCCCTTAGCATTGATCTCATCAATCGACTTTTGGCAAACATCATACAGCGCAACATCAAGCCCTTTCAGGGACAGGTAGGCAGCAAAAGCCTGCCCGCCGTTTCCAGCCCCGATGATCGCCCATTTTCTGTTCATAGAAATGCCTTCTTTCCAAATTACTCCATCATTTTGTTGATTTCTTCCGGCGGTACGGCATCCTTCTTCGTTGCAGCGCTTACAATAAGCATCAGGACGAAGGACACCGCGATACCGATTGCTGCATAGTTGATCGCTGTTTTGAGGATCATCGCTAATGCACATCCGACAATTCCACCAATCATTCCGGCAGCAATGCCCTGCGTTGTAATAAACGCCTTCTTGCGGAATGCATAGCACAGGAAGATCGGGCAAGCGAGGGCGGCTGCTGAGAACGCGTAGGTACTGACCAACCAGCCAAGGGTATCTGTAAATACAAGGCACATGAGAATTGCAATGACCATCAGTGCTACAGACAGAACGCGAGAAAGCTTCAGCGTTTTCGCATTATCCATATTCGGAGCCAATGCGGGGATAATATCTCTGGTAATATTGACAACGGCCGTCTGAATACCAGAACTTGCGGTAGACATAAGCGTAGCGAAGATCAACGCAGCAAAAAGCGCAAGGAACGGGACGGGCAGCTGCTCCATAAACCAGGACGTTGCACCGCTGGCCACATCCTGATTGATTGAATAGATGCTGATGCCCATATAAGCGGCCCAAACGAAGGTTAGAAAGCCGAGAAACACGGTAAGAAGAAGGCTTTTTGCAACTTTCTTTTCGTCATCAATCGCGCACACACGCTGGAAATAAATCTGATTCGTCAGGCCTCCGGGCATCACGGAGAAAAGCCACAGCAAGGCAGTGCTTGTTCCGATATTGTTTCGGATTGAGCCGGTAAAGCTGAGCAAATCGGGATTCAGATCTTTGACGGTCGAAACGATTTCGCTTACGCCGCCGCCGAGGAACGTGACATAAACAATGGAGAAAATGCACATGGCGATCATAAAGCAGGCAAAGATAAAGTCTGTCCAGGCGACCGTTGTCAGTCCGGAGGGGAGAATGAACAGGAGGCTTATCACAGCAAAGACCACGCAAATAACGTTGTAGTCGATACCGAGCAGCTTGGAATAAATGTTGCCGAAAGCGGTAATCTGCGACGTCACCCAACCAAAGGGGACAATCAAAGACATGAGGGCGGCCGTTATTGTAACGACCTTATTCTTACGTGAAAAAGTTCCCAGCAGCTCGGGAATAGTGGTGTAATTATGGCTTCTCAGCCATTTTCCAACGAAGATAATGCAAAGAATTGGAATTTCAGCAAGAACGGCATATAATAGCATACCAATACCATTGGAGTATGCGTTGCCTACCTGCCCCACCAGGATGCCGCCGCCCATTGAACTCGCAAACTGTGTTCCGACGACAACGTAGAGAGGTAAAGCGCGTCCTCCAATAGCCCATTCCGACTCCGTTACTCCTTTTTTCTTGCTGATCCGGTAAGAGGGAATTAGCGTTGCCAAGATAACGAGCAGAGTTACCAGTATAATGATAGTAGGCGTTCCCATTTTATTTCTCCTTTTTACATATTTTATTTTTGGCCAGAGTTGCAAAATGGCAAGTGTGCGTTGGGAAGCTCGTGACTGGGTTGACTGGAGAATTCGGTTGAAAAGTACCCAATTTTCCTTGTGCCGGTTGATGTGATGGGCACTTTTTACCTGAAAATCGAAAAAATACGGTTTTCGGGGGATTACCAGCTGGTTTGTATTTAGTATAGCAGTGTGCAATTTGTGTGTCTATGTACTCAAATCAAAATTATCGAATAAATATTTGAAATAATTACAAGATGCAGCTTTTTGAGAGCGGATCAGGCAAAAAAAGAAAGCACAGATAGCTCTTTTTCAAGCTGTTTCTTTGACCGTTTGTAAAATCAGCATAAAGGATCAACGGAATTGTATGTGCTATATCGATATAATTGTAGATGCCTACTCAGAGGAAAAAATAAGATATCCCCCTCTCGGTTGCAATGAATATCTTCTCGAAATCAATGAATACACTTAGACTGCAGGCGCAGGATAGACGGTGTCTCTCACATATTATTATAATGAACTGTGCAGGATGCCGCGCGAATGCAGTAGCTTGCTTTTTTTCAAGAGTTATGGTATAAAAAGTATAATTTTCAGATTGTAGCGCTTGCTTCTTTGAGATAATATACAACAGAGTTTTAGCAGAGGGTTACCCATGCCTATTATCGTTAAAGACATTTTGTCTCTTCAGACCACAAAGAATTTCACTTTGATTGCCGGGCAATCAGGCCTCGGCCGAATCATCGAAACAGTCGACATATTGGACTACGCATGGGAGCAGGACAGGCAATTCTCCCGAAAGCTGTTTAAGCCAAAAAGTTTTCCGCTTTCAAGTCTGCAATTCGCAAAAGACAATCCGGAATACCTGCTTGCAGTGATTTCACACCTGATTGAATGCGGCGTATCCGGCATAGCGTACAAGCCGGTATACTACTATGACCTACCCACAGAAATTCGCGATTTGGCCAATTCCTGCAACTTCCCAATTTTTCGGATCGAGAATGGCGATACCCTCACCTACCGGGAAATTATCTGCGGTATTTCCGATGTCATCCGTGCCGACAGGATCGTTTCTGACAAGTCGAACTATGTCAAGCGAATGGCAAGCGGGACTTTAGAAGCCGAGGAAGTTCCCATATATGCTGGTATGATATCTCCCCGTATGAAGAAGAATGCATGTGTAGTGAACATTACGCTCAATTCTCTTAATTCCTCTGTTTTGATTGACCATTTGGTTTGCACGCTCCAGGGCTACCAGTATTTTATGGATTCGGTTGTCCTCTGCAGATTAGATACCAATCTGGTACTTATCATTTCCGATGACTCCGAAAATCCCCAAAAATTCAATTCCATTCTCGACCAGGTCCTTCAACTGTGTGATGTTGATCGAGAAAATATATATCTGGCGCGCAGCGGTATTCACCCAACCTATGCATCTTTAGATAAATGTATTCAAGAATCTTGCAGCGCAAGGGTTGCCGGTCTTGCAATGGATTGGAAAAATACTTATTTCAGCCGCATAGGCCCGTTGTCATTTCTAATTCCGTTGGCCTGCAACGCATCGATTCAGGAATATATGGAGAATTTCCTATTTCCCATCATCAACAATGAAGAAAGCATGCGCACCGTAATTGCGTTTGTCCGTGCTGACGGAAATTTCAAGTATGCGGCCCAGATACTAAATTGCCATCAAAACACACTCCGCTACCGTATTGGTAAGATACAGAGCCTGCTTGCTCCCGAAGAAACTTGGGATACTTTTTTCCAGAATCTTTCTATTGCCATCAAAATCTATCTGGTGCGAAAGTTACAGAACTGAGTAATCTGCTCAAAGAAAACAGTTTTTGCAAAGTCTGAAGATGCTTTGCATCTGATAGAACATTTAGAAATGAGGAATTGTAGCCTAATCCAAACGCTTTCTGTGTGAGCATCGCTGATCTGTGCTTACGAGGCGTTCAGCGGAGCTTAATCAAAAATTTTTTAATTCCAAATGAAATAAAACGTCCTTTCCGTGCATTACATGGATGACAGGAGACGGAAGCCTATGCTCAGCTTGCTGATGACAACCGAATACGCGCCGGCAGAGGATCGACACGAGCTGCAGCAGTTGCTCCTCCACATTGCCGGTGGTGACCGTGACGCTTTGGCGGCGCTGTATCAGCGCACGCGCACGGCGGTGTACGGCTTAGCGCTTTCCTACCTTAAAAACGCGCAGGACGCGCAGGATCTCACGCAGGACGTCTATGTGCAGGTGTGGGACTGTGCGGAGCAGTACCGTCCCACCGGCTCGCCGATGGGGTGGCTTCTGACCGTATGCCGCAACCTGTGCCTGATGCGCCTGCGGCGCGAAGAACGCCATGCCGCGCTCAGCGAGGAGGAATGGGACGCCATTCCCGCGCATGAGTGCGGTTTGGATGCCGACGAGCGCGCGCTGCTGCAAGGCGCGCTGGCAAGTCTCGCTGACGAGGAACGGCGCATCGTGCTGCTTCACGCGGTCACGGGCATGAAACACCGGGAGATCGCGGCACTGCTGGAACTGCCGCTTCCCACCGTCCTGTCGAAATATCACAGAGCATTGAAAAAGATGCGAATTTTTCTGGAAGGAGATGACGCCCGATGACCAATGAAAAAATGGAGCAGAGGCTGGCTGCGGCGCTTGAAAAGACCGCGCCGGACGATGCGAACGGCGTTCTCTCTCGCTGCGAAGAGCGGAAAGGAACGGTAATTCCCATGACAACAAAGAAAACGACGAAGAGAAGATGGGCATCACTCATTGCCGCCTGCCTTGCGGTGATGCTGCTCGGCGGAGGGCTGTTCTACCAGCGGGCAAACGCGGTGGCCTCCGTGGTGTCGCTGGATGTGAACCCCAGCATTGAGCTGAAGGTGAATCGAAGTGAAAAGGTGCTCGTCTGCACGCCGCTCAACGAGGATGCGAAAGCCATCCTTGCGGATATGGGCAACGGCGCGGATCTCAAGGGCGCGAAGCTCGACGTGGCTGTGAATGCCATCGTGGGCAGTCTCGTGCGAAATGGCTATCTCGACAGCATTTCCTCCGCCATCATGATCTCGGTGGAAGACAAGGATACCGCCCGCGCGGAGAAGCTCCAGCGCGAGCTGACGAGCACCGTGGACGGCGTTTTGCAGACAAGCGAATCGAGGGCGTCCGTCCTGACACAGACGCTGACGCAGGACGCGGGACTTACGCAGCAGGCGCGGGAAAACAGCATTTCCACCGGAAAGGCGGCGCTGGTGAACCGTGTGCTTGCACTGAACCCTGCCCTGAAGTTTGACGCGCTGGCAAAGCTCTCGGTCGAAGAGCTCAAGGACCTCGCCGAAGCGGGCGCGCCCGCTATGCCCATCGGCAAGGATGCAGCCCGTACCGCTGCGGAGGAGTATGCCGGAACGACGGCGGTGGATTCTGTTACGGCGGAGGTCGATCCCGAACTCGACGAATCCCCCGCACACTACGAAGTAGAGCTGCAAACGGCATGGGGCGAGTTTGAATATCTGGTGGACGCCTATACCGGCAAGGTGCTCAGCGGGCAGAAAGATTTATTGGCCGCCGTTTCCGCATCGAATGAAACGACGAAGCCCTCTGGTCAAAAGCCCACGCCGTCCGGAACGGTGCAGGACATCGGCTACGCCAAGGCGAAGTCCATCGCCCTGAACCATGCGGGCTTGAGCGAGAGCAAGGCGTATGACATGGACATCGAGCTGGACGACGAGGACGGAACGCTCGTCTACGAAGTCGAGTTCAAGTCCGGCAGCATGGAGTACAGCTACGAGATCAACGCCGCCTCCGGCGCGATCCTCAAGCATGAGACGGAGATAGACGACTGAGAGAAAAAGCTGTGCGATAAATGAAGCCTGCGGTGCGGCTCCGCAACAGCGAGTTGCTTGCCCCATCGACCGAGCCTGCGTTATAATGGGTTCGAGGTGATGATCGTATGGATACCAAAAATGTGATTTTAGAGCTCAGGACAAAGATGGGACTGTCACAGGACGAGCTTGCGGAAAAGGTATTTGTGACCCGTCAGGCGGTCTTCCGTTGGGAAAACGGCGAGACGACGCCGAATACGGAAACGCTGAAACTGATTTCAAAGCTCTTTGATGTCTCCATCAATGCGCTGCTTGGCTCACCGAGACAGCTTATCTGCCAATGCTGCGGGATGCCGCTTGCGGACGGCGACATCAGCAGGGAGACGGACGGCTTTTTCAATGAGGAATACTGCAAGTGGGGCTATGCCGACGGCGAATATATGTACCACGATACCGCCCATACTATGTCGCATTTTACGGCGAATTAGTGGAAGGTACCAAGGTGCGCTATCTGCCGATTGCTGCAGATAAAAACGAAATCACTCGTACATTTTAACCCCTTGATTTTCCCAACATTCAATATGTCCCCACTAAGAGCGTCTGTTCTTAGTGGGGACATATTCTAATCATCTCATTATGATGAGCGTAGAACAGGCCGTGGTGATGATCTATCGCCTGTTCGGAAGCACCAAGGCGACCGATGCAGATATTCTGGACAGGTACCAGGACGGCAACAAGGTCTCCCCCCCCCTGGGAGCGGGATGCCGTTGCATTTGCCATTTCTAACAAGCTGATGGAGCCAGACAATGCAATTCAGCCTCAGACTCCCATTAGGCTTGGGTGATTTCTTCGCCCATACGCAACAAAGAAAACTCCATCAAGGTCGCCACCTCCTTCCCCCTTCACTTGGAATACGATTTGGGCATTCAAAATGTCGGAGAATCTGAAAAAATATTTGTATTTATTGTGTGCGCAGATGTCTGGTGATATAATAGCGGAAATGGCGGCTATGGAAACGATATTGATAATATCATTTGACTGTGCAATAGGAGGCAACACTTATGCTGAAAGGAATCGTTCATGTAGGACTGACGGTAACGGATCTGGACCGTTCAGTGGCATTTTATCGGGATGTTCTGGGGCTTGCCTATTTGGGCGAGATGGAGATGGAAGGGCTGGAGACGGAGCGCCTGTTCCAACGGAAGGACTGCAAGGCCAGAGTGGCATATCTCAACGGCAGCCGGGAATTGGCTGCGCCGCCAGTGGAGATGATTCAATTTGTTGGACAGGAACCAGAACGGCAGACCGGAGATCTGTTTCGTACCTCCATTTCGGAGTTGTGCTTTTTCGTAGAGGACATCGACCGGGAGTACCGGCGCCTTAAGGAGATGGGCGTGGAGTTCTTGTCCGAACCGCAGACCTTTGACTCCACCAAATATGGATTTGGCAAGAGCCGGGCAGTCTATCTCCGGGATCCGGACGGGATCGTGCTGGAACTCTTACAGACTGTTTGAATGAAAACGCCTTGGAAAGATGCGTGTATGCACCGTCTTTCCAAGGCGTTTCGTATATCCCGGATTTATGATCCGGCATTGCGGATACGGTCTGCCAACCGTTGCAAGGTCTCCTGACTGTAATTCGATTGTTTCACATTGAGATCGCATCAGGGGAATACATAGGTAAGTACGATCCGCGCGTTATGTACGACAGCAAACGGAATGTTGCCGACCTACTGAATGAACATGAGGAAAAGAAGTCAGTATGGGAATTTCTGCGGCATCAGAAGTCGCAGGCACAGGAGATTCCACAAAAAAGGAGAGGTGAATGGGAACGGTAACTTTGTTTATAGATTTTGGCAGATGAATTTTTTGATAATTGACGTGCAGAAGCTATACTGCACTGCGTTTTTATATTTTGGCCAGTTTCAACGACCTTATGGAAAATGCTGCACAAATAAAGCCGCTGGCAGCGGTCTACAGATATTTCCCGTATATCAAATGGTCGGTGTGGTGACTGCTGAAATGAACAATTTGCGGTAGGCGGCCCCACTCTGTATAGCCGAATTTTTTTAGCAAACCGATGCTGGGGCGGTTGCTGCCCACAAGAATCGCGATCAGCACTTCCACACCGCGCGCTTGTGCGCGCTGCTCCAATGCAGCCATCAATCGGCTGCCTATGTGCCGTCCATGGGCAGAGAAGTCCAGATAATAGCTGATTTCTGCCACATGTGCTACCGCCCTGCGCCCGGGCCGATAAGCGGTTAAATAGCCGTAGCCTACCGGCTTACCGTCCTCAAGGCACAGATACACCGGATACCCTTCGGCAGCGTGCTGCCGAATCCACGTCTCGCGTTCTTCTACAGTGACCGGCTCGGTATCGCAAGTGCAATCTCCGGCAAGAATTGCCTGATTATAGACCTTCGCCAGAAAGGGAGCATCTTGCGCAGATGCTTCACAAAGAGATATGCTGTCAGACGGTATATTGCGGTTTTCCGGTGCGGCAGAGCACGCCTGCAATGTCTTTTCTACCATTTGTCTATCCTCTCATTTCCTTTGTAATATCAGAATAGGCTGCACAGGAGTCGCAACCAAAGCGATTGGTATTCTCCTGTAGCAGTTCAACGAACCTGCCCACATGATAGCCGTCGCAAACGGCGTGATGCACCTGAATTGCCAGAGGCAGCATTGTTTCCCCGTTCTCATCAAAGGTCTTTCCTATGGTGAAGATCGGGAGCAGGTAGGTTCCGTCACCGAAAATATTCAGATTAAATGCAGTAAAAGAAAGCCACGGCACCATGGAAACATCAAACGAATTTGCGGGTCTTCCGGGCTTTGGCTCATACCTTGTTGTTGAGGAATATTTCTCGACATCCGCCTCGTAGACGCGCAGAAAAGATGGATAATCCGGCTGATACTCCGTCCATATAGCAGAGAAGGTTTTGACATCCCGATTGAAAACGGTATAGGCGGGGTGCATCTCACTGAAATAGCCAAGTCCATCCTCTGTAAGTGCGGTACGGAACTCCGGCATTTCATTGACTGTCCGAGTCAGCAGCCACAGCATGGCAGGGTACAGCCGCTGTCCGTTCAGAGGTGTTATATCGAGATTGACGCACACAGAATAGGAACAGCGCACCTCATTCATAAAGTGGGCGTAATGCTCTTTACGCTCCCAGTTTTCAAAGTCAATCAAAGTGAGCCGCGGTGCATCAGTCATTTTTAATCACCATCTCCATCATAACTTCTCCATCCTCTATCACGCCTGTGTAATGAAATCCGACACTTTCATACAGTTTACCAACTCCGTAATTGTTGGTCTGGTGAGAAAGCTCGATTTTCTTCGCCCCCGCATCCGCAAGGTATTGAATCGCCAACAGCAAAGCTTCACGTCCATAGCCTTTTTTCTGCTGCTTCTGAGCGATCATCAGGCGGCAAAGCTCATACTCTTCTTCCTTCGGGGCGATCAGGAATAGGATAAATCCGACAGGCAGATCGTCGTTCATAATGAGAAATGGAGTTAAAATATCGGACAGCACATAGCACTGTGCCAAGGAATATACCACCGGCGCAATGATATCTTCCTGATCAGGATGGACGGAGATAGCAATGGCATCGTTCATATTATCTTGCGTAATGGGTTCAAATCGAATCATCATTCTGCTCCTTTTGCTCCGAGATAAGATTCTCGATTTGCGACTGCTTGGCAAGGATCGCATTTACCTTACCGCTGACGAGGGAGAAACAGAACAACACGGCAGACAGATTGTGTCGATTTGTGAAGCGATGGATGCTTACAGCACCGAAGAGATTCCCCCATAAAAGAGCTTTCCGGTCAGATCGATCAGATCTGACAGCGGGAGGCTCTTTTTGTCCTGCACCCAGCGGCGATAGATATTCACCGACGAAGTTCCGAGAAAGGTGTTGATGATGTTTTGCTCTGCCGGAGAAAAGGCGGCATAGGGATTATGCTTCCCTCGGTTATGCTGCAACATGACCATGAAAAACTTGTCGGCAAATTCCCGGTAGCTGGGGTCGCAGACCAGTTTTTCCATGTACGGCTCCTGCGCGGCCATAAACTCGAAGAACGCGCGGTTGACCTCTGTAAACGGTGCGTCCGCCGGAACCTGATCGATAGCAGCAAAGTAATCCTCCGCAAGCTCCGAGAGCAAGTCCTCATACAGCGCTCCAATGCAGGTGTAGTGAAGATAGAAGGTCTTGCGGTGGATCATGGCGCGTTCCGTCAACTCCTTGATGGAGATGTCGGCAGCTTCTCTTTCCAGGATCATTTTCTTGAACACGCTTTTGATGGCGTTTCGTGTTTTCAGTACCCGCAGATCTGTCTTTCGCTCCATAAAATCGTTCCTTAAAATATCCAGTTTTCAAAATGTGTGGCGTAAGCGCCACGATTTCATTTCTGGAAATTGAAATTTCATCTGTCTATCATTATACTGTCCATAGAACGAAAAATCAACACAAGGATAGCGTTGCATAACAACTCATTTTAAAACTGATCATTTAAAAGTTTCATTAAGAGAAACAAAGCAAAAATTGGGGAGGGCTACCAAAATGAGCGATAATAAAATTAGTGGTTTCGCAGGAGAACGTATCCGATATCTTCGCAAAATAAATAATTTAACATTGGAAAACATAGCAAAGCTGACTGGAAAGAGCAAATCCACAATTTCAAAATATGAACGTGGGGAAATCTCCGTTGATCTTGAGACTTTTTATCAGTTTTCTGAGGCCTTTTCTGTTCCGATTCATCATTTTCTTTATCAGTCGCTGCCCATCTCCTCTGTTCTGCCAGACAAACCAGACGCACGATTTCAAGCAAATAAGATTTTATGTATTTATCATTGGGATGCACGGCCCCATCGGAATCGTTGCCTTCTCTCGGTGGTAGAAATGAATACCTCATCTTCTCAGAGCGTCTTATATTGGGATGTTGCAGATTATCTCCATTACACTAAATGCAACTATATCTTTTACGGGAATCTGCTGAAAAGTGAACCATCCCGACGCTTCATTCTGATCAACAATGTCAGCCAGATGGATATGCTGGGTATCAATTATCTGAATCCATTAATCTTTCACAATACGGTGATCTGTGGGAATATCTCCAGTTTCTCAGTCGGGCAATTTGAATGCTACACTACAAAATGCATTGTTTCAGAAATGCCGCAAAATATCACCAAAGAGTTTATGCATACTCTGACTATCTCTAAGTCTGTAATTACAGAGTTACGAAAAACCAACGTTTTTCGTATGAATTTTGTATAGAATACAAATATCGCATACTATTTTACTATCTTCTTGCTGGGGCGGATAACGAGAATTGCACAGTCGAACCGAGTTGAACTGATGTTCAGAAGTCAATGAGAAGACTGAAAAAACTGCCATAAAAATCGTTTTATTTTTGAGAATTTCATGCTATACTGCAAATAGAAAATTTGCTGTGAGGGGGCGATGCAGTGGAAAAGCTAAACGCGATTCGAGAACAGGTTATCCAGCTCTGTGATCCGCAGAAGATCCTGCTGTTTGGCTCGCAGGCGAAGGGAACCGCGACAGCAAAGAGTGATATTGACCTTTGCATCATTGCGTCGACCAATGATAAGCGCTCACTGCTGACAGATTTGTATTGTGATACGGAATCTGATACGCCGATTGACTTCCTTTTGTATACGCCGGAGGAGTGGGAACACAGCGTGGCAGATAGCCAGAGCTTTGCCCACAAGCTGAACAGGGAGAGGGGTGTACTCTACGAACAATGAATTTATTCCAAAAAGTATTCTTGATCTGTTGTCTTATCGTTCAGCGCTTGGGCAAAGCCTGAAACAAATTTCTCTGAGCGCAACACCAATCAATTTGATTCTCGATGATATCGCGAAATACAGAGCAGGATACATTGATACGCTCGTTCAGGAAAATTTGATAGGTTCTCGCTTCAAAAGCGATGACTCCATCATGCGGAAATATGGAAAGACGCTCGCCAACCACGGCGGCTTTAAGCAGTGCTTTAATGATGTGCTTGGTTTTCGGCTTCACTTTGATGAGTATCCAGTTAGCTTCCCAAACTATTTCAGAGTTGTTGATTTGCGGAATGGGAAACAGGTTGATGATGGTTACCGTGCGATCCATCTTTATTACCAGAGGGATAATTTGGCATACCCGATAGAAGTGCAACTATGGTGTGGCAAGGATTATTACTTCAACCTCTGGAGCCACCAGTATGTCTACAAGTACAAAAGTCCGGAAATCGGAAAAAAGCTTTATCAGGAGTATATTGCCGGTTTGATCAAAACCGAGCAGGACTTCCAAAAGAGATTGGAGGCGTGTGACAATGGGCGATAAAAAGATATACATCGTTGCAAAAATCTTTGATCAGCAGGGCTGCCTTGCCTACCTCTGTAAGACGCCCAACGAGGCCCGCTGCCTTCCCGGAACGCTGGAGGCACTGAGAGCAGACGGGGTGCAGATCGTTATTCTGGATTCTCCCGAAATCTATTCTGAGTATGCACCATATACCTACATCGAGGATATGAAAGAGTTCATCGATAAGGTTGCGCAAATGAACCGAGTCGCATGACTTGCGAAGCGCGCAGACTACTATTTGACTACTACCGCGAAA
>OGLH01000276.1_pt1 | contig 19589 bp, 15 predicted proteins | sample 1572791 | NCBI WGS metagenome assembly OGLH01 (sample SAMEA2581913, study PRJEB24529) | metagenome | biome: Human gut stool | place: China | collected 2011
ACTCTTGGGGGAGATCAGCCTGTTATCCCCAGGGTAGCTTTTATCCGTTGAGCGATGGCATTTCCACTCACATACCACCGGATCACTAACTCCAACTTTCGTTACTGCTCGACCCGTCGGTCTCGCAGTTAGGCTCGTTTATGCGTTTACACTCAATGCACGATTTCCGTCCGTGCTGAACGAACCTTTGAGCGCCTCCGTTACTCTTTTGGAGGCGACCGCCCCAGTCAAACTGCCCGCCTAACAGTGTCCCCCGACCGGATTCACGGCCGCAGGTTAGAAAACCAGCAATCCAAGAGTGGTATCCCAAGGGCGACTCCACATGACCTGACGACCATGCTTCTCCGTCTCCCACCTATCCTGTACATGAATTACCGATTTCCAGTATTAAGCTGCAGTAAAGCTCCATGGGGTCTTTCCGTCTAGTTGCGGGTAACTGGCATCTTCACCAGTACTACAATTTCGCCGGGCGGGCTGTTGAGACAGTGCCCAAATCATTACGCCATTCGTGCGGGTCAGAACTTACCTGACAAGGAATTTCGCTACCTTAGGACCGTTATAGTTACGGCCGCCGTTCACTGGGGCTTCAGTTCAAAGCTTCGTATTATCGACTTACGTCATACTAACTAATCTCTTTAACCTTCCAGCACTGGGCAGGCGTCAGCCCCTATACATCCACTTACGTGTTAGCAGAGACCTGTGTTTTTGGTAAACAGTTGCCTGGGCCTATTCACTGCGGGTCTATCGCTAGACCACCCCTTCTCCCGAAGTTACGGGGTCATTTTGCCGAGTTCCTTAACCATAGTTCTCTCGCTCACCTTAGGATACTCTCCTTGACCACCTGTGTCGGTTGTCGGTACAGGCACCTATACGATTAACCCTAGAAGCTTTTCTTGGAAGCATAGCATCATGAAAGTTCGATTGTCCGAAGACTCTCTTCCCCATCATGTTTCAGCTGTTATAGTATTGCGGATTTGCCAACATACTAGCCTACGCACTTAGACCAGAATCCATTAACTGGCTCTCACTAGCTTTCTCCGTCACTCCTTCAGTCATATAGGTGGTACAGGAATATCAACCTGTTGTCCATCGACTACGCTTTTCAGCCTCATCTTAGGTCCTGACTTACCCTGGGAAGACGAACTTTACCCAGGAACCCTTAGTCAAACGGTGAATGGGATTCTCACCCAATTTTCGTTACTCACACCGGCATTCTCACTTCTAAGCGCTCCAGCAGTCCTTACGGTCTACCTTCTCAGCACTTAGAACGCTCCCCTACCACTTGCACTTACATGCAAGTCCGCAGCTTCGGTATTGTGTTTAGCCCCGGTACATCTTCGGCGCAGTGTCACTCGACTAGTGAGCTATTACGCACTCTTTAAAGGGTGGCTGCTTCTAAGCCAACCTCCTAGCTGTTTTGACAACTCTACATCCTTTCCCACTTAACACAAATTTTGGGACCTTAGCTGGCGATCCGGATTCTTTTCCTCTCCCGTATGGACGTTATCACCCATACAGTGACTCCTGATTAGTACTACCCAGCATTCGGAGTTTGATTGTACTCAGTACATCTAGACGACGCCATCGCACATTCAGTGCTCTACCTCCGGGCAGATTCAATCAAGGCTAGGCCTAAACCTATTTCGGGGAGAACCAGCTATCTCCGAGTTCGTTTGGAATTTCTCCGCTAACCACAAGTCATCCGTACGCGTTTCCGGGCATATCGGTTCGGTCCTCCATTGGGTCTTACCCCAACTTCAACCTGCTCATGGCTAGATCACTCGGTTTCGGGTCTATTGCATCATACTTAAGCGCCCTATTCAGACTCGCTTTCGCTTCGGCTCCATCTGTTCGACTTAACCTTGCATAATACAATAACTCGCCGGTTCATTCTGCAAAAGGCACGCTCTCACACATTAATGTGCTCGAACTTTTTGTAAGCATACGGTTTCAGTTTCTATTTCACTCCCCTCCCGGGGTTCTTTTCACCTTTCCCTCACGGTACTTGTTCACTATCGGTCATTAGAGAGTATTTAGCCTTACGGGATGGTCCCCGCAGATTCCAACAAGATTTCTCGTGTCTCGTTGTACTCAGGATACCTCAAAGAGTTCATAACATTTCGTTTACAGGACTATCACCTTGTTTCGTCTAACTTTCCAGAAAAGTTCAACTATGTTATGAATTTGTAACTCTTATAGAGAGGTCCTACAACCCCGACTCTAAAGTCGGTTTGGGCTCTTTCCGTTTCGCTCGCCACTACTAAGGAAATCGATTTTTCTTTCTGTTCCTCCAGTTACTAAGATGTTTCAGTTCACTGGGTTGCTTTCTACATAACTATATATTCATTATGTGATACTAGTGCATTACCACTAGTGGGTTCCCCCATTCGGAAATCTCCGGATCAAAGATTACGTACATCTCCCCGAAGCATATCGTAGTTAGTCACGTCCTTCATCAGCTTCTAATGCCAAGGCATCCACCATACGCCCTTACAAATTTAATCACCATTAAAATTATTATCCTAATTTGATTGAGATTCTATAATAAAAATCTTAATCGTCTTATTGCGACTACAATAAGACTACCACATTATCAAGTTTTCAAAGAACTATTATGAGAGAGTTATTCTCTCAAAACTAAGCAAAATATACAAGTAGCTAGTTTTTCGGTTTTTCTATTTCTCCATAGAAAGGAGGTGATCCATCCCCACGTTCTCGTAGGGATACCTTGTTACGACTTTACCCCAATCACTTGTCCTACCTTAAATGGCCCCCTCCTAAAAGGTTAGGCTACCACATTCGGGTATTACAAACTTTCATGGCATGACGGGCGGTGTGTACAACACCCGGGAACGTATTCACCCCAACATTCTGATTTGGGATTACTAGCGATTCTAGCTTCATGAAGTCGAGTTGCAGACTTCAATCCGAACTGAGACCGACTTTACAGATTTGCTCCACTTCACAGTATTGCTTCTTATTGTATCGGCCATTATAGCACGCCTGTAGCCCTAGACGTAAGGGGCATGATGATTTGACGTCATCCCCACCTTCCTCCGGTTTGTCACCGGCAGTCTCCTTAGGGTTCTCAACTTAATGTTAGCAACTAAGGATAAGGGTTGCGCTCGTTAGCGGACTTAACCGAACATCTCACGACACGAGCTGACGACAACCATGCACCACCTGTCACCTGGATGACCTCCACTATATTTCTATAGCTTTGCCAGGGATGTCAAGTCTAGGTAAGGTTCTTCGCGTATCGTCGAATTAAACAGCATGCTCCACCGCTTGTGCGGGTCCCCGTCAATTCCTTTGAGTTTCAGCCTTGCGACCGTACTACTCAGGCGGAGTACTTAATACGTTAGCTTCAGCACTGGGTAACCCCAACACTTAGTACTCATCGTTTACGGCGTGGACTACTAGGGTATCTAATCCTATTTGCTCCCCACGCTTTCGTGCTTCAGTGTCAGAATCCAGACCAGACGGCCGCCTTCGCCACCGGTGTTCTTCCATATATCTACGCATTTTACCGCTACACATGGAGTTCCGCCGTCCTCTTCTGTTCTCTAGCTGATCAGTTTCCAGAGCCAGTACGGGTTGAGCCCATACCTTTTACTCCAGACTTGATCTGCCACCTACGCACCCTTTACGCCCAATCATTCCGGATAACGCTCGCCACCTACGTATTACCGCGGCTGCTGGCACGTAGTTAGCCGTGGCTTATTCAAGAGGTACCGTCACTTCTTCGTCCCTCTTAAAAGAAGTTTACAACCCGAAGGCCTTCTTCCTTCACGCGGCGTTGCTGGGTCAGGCTTTCGCCCATTGCCCAATATTCCCCACTGCTGCCTCCCGTAGGAGTCTGGGCCGTATCTCAGTCCCAATGTGGCCGGTCAACCTCTCAGTCCGGCTACTGATCGTCGCCTTGGTGGGCCGTTACCTCACCAACCAGCTAATCAGACGCGAGGCCATCTTTCAGCGATAAATCTTTGACGTCTCGGGGATGCCCCCAAAACGTATCATGCGGTATTAGCAGTCGTTTCCAACTGTTGTCCCCCTCTGAAAGGCAGGTTCCTCACGCGTTACTCACCCGTCCGCCACTGTCCTCTGCTTCACTTGGACGAATCCTCGATCCACAGATTCTCGTTCGACTTGCATGTGTTAAGCACGCCGCCAGCGTTCGTCCTGAGCCAGGATCAAACTCTTAAAACTATTGTATTAACACACCCTTGCGAGTGTACCAATCAAATCTTAAAAATCTGAGCTTCTCTCATTTCAAACTCTAACGTTCAAAATTACTGTGTTCGTATCTCTCGATACGCAGTACTGATAAAACTCTTTTAGAATCTTATCGGGTTCCTTACTTTCTCGTCGTTGTTTAATTTTCAAGGTCCTTAACCAGCCTTTCGGCCGGCCGCTCTTCTCTCGAGCGCTTAGCTATAATACCAAAGTGCAAGGCAAAAGTCAACACTTTTTTTCAAGTTTTTTCAAGTTCTTTCACACTCTGCCGAGCGTTTCTCCATTTCCTTTATTATTTATATACATTATATACAGCAGAGAAAAGCGCACGGTATTCGCCGTGCGCACCAATCAGAATTCCATTTTATCATAAAAACAGGTTTGACTTTTCTTTGGAAAAAAATTTGAAAAACTTTGCCAGCCTTCTGCCAACTGCCGGTATTCTACCCGAAAGTCATACACGGTAAAACCCCCGTCATTATAGGTGATCCACTTGGCGTCCGGCTCAAAACCGAAGCTGCGTGTGTTGCAGTAGGCCACTGCCGTGCCGCCGATCAACAGTATTGTGCACAGCAGAAGCAAAATGGGGGTTGGGTGTTTCTTCATAACGGCTCCTTATTTTTCATAATCCTGAATAACCCGGGCCAAGGCGGTGGCAAACAGCCGAGCGGAATAGCAGGCTTCGTCCAGGGTGTTGCCGTCCGTGCCCACCTCCAGCAAAAAGGAATTGCGGGTCATATCCATATTATACTTACGCTCGGAAAAGAGAATGGGGCGCATCAGCCCCGGGTACTGTTTCTCCACCTGCTGCTGCACTGCCAGGTCAAAGCGCAGGTTGTATTCCCAGTCCGGAAAGTTCTTGACCCGATTGTATTCGCACCCGGCAATGATCATCATCCGGGCGCCCTTTTTCCCCTTGATCTTGGCGGTAGGCTTTACCTTGGTCTTATTATCGTATGTAATATCGTCCCGGTGCACATCAATGGTGATCTCTATGGACGGGTACTTCTCCAAATATTCCGCCACCTTCTTTCGGGAGTGATCGTAGGCGCCGGAGTAGTCCTTGTCATGGGTGGTGCGGTCGTGCACCACGCCGATCCCGCACTTTTTCAGATAAGCGCAAAGTTCGTCCCCGACCCGCACCATATTTTGGGTACTGCTGTCGCTGCGCAGGTCGGTGGACTTGGTATAATAACCCGCGTCCAGGAGGGTGTAGCCCTCTGTGGTGTGGCTGTGATAGATCAGCACCGTCGGTTTGGCCGCGTTGGGCACGGACAGGGCCGCCTTCTGTTTAAGGAGTGCCTCTATGTCCGGACGATAAAACGAAGCGGGGATCTTGCTTTGAATTGCCAGCGAACCGAAAGACAAGATCGTCCCCCCGCCCTGGTAACTCTCCTCGCTGGTTTTGCCCACCTGCTTTTGGCTGCCGATCACTTTTTTCTCTTGCTGCATCAACTTAGCCACATCCGCCGGGGTCTCGGTAATGTGCGCATAAGGGTCGCTGTCCTTCCCTGAAATGGGGTGCATTGCCTGAGCCTCCCGGGTCGCGGTAGTCTTAGTATGCGTCGTTTGCGCCGATTTTATAGTAGAAAATTCTGTATTTATTTTGCTGCTGAAATAGGTGGGCGAAAACACCGCCGCCACCCGCTGACCCACCGCGCCGACGGCAGAGATCCGGGGTGCCGCGCTCACCAGCACCGCCGTGACCAATACCGCCGCCGCAATATTGCAAAAGAAGGCCGCCCGTTCTTTTTTCATATCCAGCTCCTTTGGCTTCGTCCTGCTTCTATTCTCATATAAGAATATGCACGACGGCGCCGGATTATCCCACCAGCGTGTACAGATCCCTGGGCTGCAAGTGCCGCTGGAGGCACACATTGATGGACATACCAAGCAGCTTGGCGCCCCGGTTGATCAGCTGGTCAATCTCTCTGGGGGTCACATACATCTCCTCCGCCGTACCGCCCAACACCCGACTGCTGACCACCGTAGGAATACCCAGTGCCACCACCGGCACGCCCAGCACCCGGGCACTGATCTCCCGCCGATGATTGCCCACCCCGGAGCCGGGGGCAATGCCTACATTTGACAGCTGTACCGTGGTGCCCAGCCGATCCGCCGACGATGCCGCCAGCGCGTCCACCACAAGCACGCAGTCCGGGCGCACCGTATGGACCATACCCGCCACCACCTCGGCGCTCTCCATACCGGTATTGCCCAGCACCCCGGTGGTAACGGTAGACACATCCGTCAGCGGTCCCAGCGCCCGGCGCAGTTCTCCGGCAATGTGACGGGTGGCCAGCACATAGCGGTTGGTCTCCGGTCCCAACGCATCCGCAGTGATGGCGGTGTTGCCCACCCCGGCAACCAATACCCCGGTGGGGTGATCCGGCAGCAGCCCCCGCAGCAGATCGGCGATCCGCTCCAGCCGCCCATCAAACAGCTGGGTCTCCTGCGCCATGGGCGACACCCGGTAGGTGATATACTTGCCCACCGGTTTGCCCAGGGCTTTTTCACCTCGGGCGTCCAGCACTTCCACCACGGAAATGCCATCCTGCTCCCGCACTTTTACGCCGGGCAGCACAGTTTTTTGCTGATTTTCATAGCTTTCCAGTGCCAAATCTGTGCGATTTTCCATATTTTTCACCTGATTTTCATAGTTTTTCAATAAAAGTATGTCCAAAAAGAAAAAAATACTTGCATTTTAGATTTGCGTGTGCTATGATGTTTAGGCATTAAAAAGAAAACGGGGCTATGCCCTTCTACCTAATCCACCGCTAAAGGAGTGAAAACCATGCCCAACATTAAGTCTGCTAAAAAGAGAGTCAAGGTCAACGCTGTGAAGGCCGCCAATAACAAGGCCCGCAACACCGCCCTCAAGACCGCCATCAAGAAGGCAAATGCCGCTATTGATGCCAACGCTGAGGACAAGACCCAGGCTGTGCAGTTTGCCTGCAAGAAGATCGACCAGGCCGCTGCCAAGAACCTGCTGCACAAGAACACCGCAGCCCGCAAAAAGAGCAATTTGGTCAGCAAACTGAACCGCGCATAAGCGCCGACACTCGGTTTCTATCGAATTTTCGCTTCCTGCATTTGCAGGGAGCGTTCTTTTTTTGCCCCCGGGCGCTGCTTTTGCGAAAGTAGACATCTTTCTGCTGTTTTGGCGCTTGACTTTGCCGCCAAATCCATTTATAATAGAAACAGATTTTATAAGGGGGTTCATTATTATGAATTTCAAAACAATCATGAAAGTCATCAGTGCCATCGTTGCCATTGCAGGCGTGGCCGTTGCCGTATATCTTGCGATCCAGAAGCTGACTGCTCCCAAAGAGGCAGAGTATTTCGACGACAGCGACTTCTTCGAGTGCGATAACGATCTGGAGATCGTAGAGACTGCCGCTGCGGACACCCAGGTGCAGGAAAAGGCAGAGCCGGCTGAGAAAAAGGCGCCCGCCAAAAAGAGCGCACCTAAGAAAAAGGCACCTGCTAAAAAGGCTGCCAAATAAGCAAAATACAATGCAATGAGGGGATGGCTTTCGCCGTCCCCTAACTTTTTTTGGAGGTATTCTATGTATTCCTGCGGATTGGTGCTGGAGGGCGGCGGCAACCGTGCCATCTACACTAGCGGCGTGCTGGACGCCTTTATGGATCAGGGGATCGTCTTCCCTTATGTTATCGGCGTGTCGGCGGGCAGCTGCAATGCTGTGTCTTACATCGGCAAATGCCGAGGGCGTCAACACGATATTGCCATCCAGTACAGCGGCGACAAACGCTTTATGAGCCTGGAAAACATGGTAAAAAACGGCGAATTCTTAAACGGCGAGTGGTTATTCGGGGAATTAAGCTACGATTTGTCCCCCTTGGACCAAGAGGCCTATGACCGGGCGAACACCACCTTGTGCGTGGTGGTTACCAACGCCCTCACCGGCAAGGCGGAATATATGTACCCCAAGGACTTCCACAAACGGGGCTGCCCCATTCTGCGGGCCAGCTGTGCCCTGCCCGGCGCCACCAAGGGGGTTATGCTGGGCAATGACCGGTACTTTGACGGCGGAGTCACCGACTCCATTCCCCTGGCGCACGCCTACGAGGACGGGTGCCAAAAGGCAGTCGTGGTGCTCACGCAAGATCGAAATTATCAAAAGCAGCCTATGGGTCATGCGCGCCTGATTCGGCGTGTATTCCGCAAATATCCGCTGATGACCCGGGCGATACTGAACCGGTATAAAATATACAACCGCCAACTGGAAACAGTGTGGGACGCCCAAGGCCGAGGCGATGCCTTTGTGATTGCACCGGACCATCCGCTGCACTGCCCCACCTTAGAGCGCAACACAGACAAGCTGGAGCAGATTTATCAAACCGGCTACCGCAATGCCATGGAGCAAATGGACGCGCTGAAGGCGTTTTTAGCCAAGCCGTCTCCCTTTACGGAAACCGAATAAAAATGCCAGACAGACCGTTCTGTGGCCTGTCAGGCAAAGAAATCCCCTGTATGCCAAGCGGCACGCAGGGGATTTTTGTTTGTTATTTTGCTTTCACTGCGGCAGCTTGGGCAAAGCCGTCCTTGGCGTCACCCTGTGGCGTAATCTCTACCGTGTCGCCCTTTTGCAGCAGCAGCACCTGCATACAATCGGTAACCCGGATATAGTAATACACGCCGTCCACCTGCAAGTAATAAACGGTGTTGCCGTCGTTTACCGAGGACTTAATGTCCGTGATCTTGCCGGTAACCGTTTTGCTGTCTGTAGGCGCAGACGGCGTTGCAGACGGCTTCGCCGCACCGCCGGTCTGTTCTCCGCCGGCCGTGGCAATCTCTGCCTCGTCCTTTACATAATCCGCTGCGTCCACTGTCTTGGCGATCCAGCCCTTGTCCTTCATGGCGTTGATATAGTTCTCCACCGCCGTATTCAACGCCTTGGCGTCACTGTTGGTATCAATCAGACCGGTGCCTACCACCGTCTTATCCTCCAGGCTGACTAGCGCATAGCCCTTGACGGTGTTGCTGTCGCCGTACAGACTCATAAAGTAGGAGGGCTGACCCTCAATATCCAGCAAAATGGGGAATGTGGCTGCATAACCAAAGTTCTGCACCGCATCCTGGGCAGACTCCATAGCAGAGGTTTCAATGGCACCGCCGTTCTGGTAATACCGCACCTCCTTGGTGCGCTGGTTGCACAGGATAAAACCGAAGTTGGAGGTGTCCGTCTTAGAAGATGTGATGCCGGTGTACACCCACACATCATCGTCCATGGCAATATAGCCGTTGCCGCTGGAGGCCACATTCACATCGTTCTGGAAGATAATCGAGTTCCAAAAGCCCTTCTTCAGCTTGCCGTTATAGTTGTACTGCTCAATCAGCAGCTGGTCACTATACACCACATCAATCCAGTTCAGGCTCTTGTCCTTGCGCACGGTGTCAATGGGATAATACTTGCTTTCGCCGCTAAGCGCGTCCGTTACAATGGCGCCCTGCACATCCGTGCCGCCAAACAGACCGATTTTCTTGGTCAGGGCCGCCGTCACCCAATAGGGGTGACCGCTCTCGTCGATCTCAAAATTGGGAGTATCCAGCAGCTTGGTCGGGTACTGGAACCGCAGGTGACGAATCAACTTCTCGTTAAAATACTCCGCCGGGGAATACTGGATACCGCTGCCGAATTTTTCCACGCAGTTGACCACAGTAACCTTTTGGCTCACCACATCAATGAGAATATACGCCGGCAGGCCATTTTTAGTGTTGTTGACCCACTTGAACACATCCGCATATTGCAGGCTTGCCACACGGCAGGGCACGCCCCGGTAGTTGATCTGCGTGGTGGCGTCCGCAACCACATACTGGCTCTTGTACTGAGACAAAGAGCCCAACTGCTGGTCAGCCAGGGTCTTGGCCCGAGAGGCGTCGATCCGGGGCACCTCATCATAGCTGATATCGGAGAAATCCCGGTCAAAGTCGCTGTTTTGCACCGTCATTAGATCGCTGTAATCGGAAGCACGGAAGATGGTGGCACCTACCAGGAAACCCACCAGCATCACCACAGCGATCACCGCCACAATAATCACCGGAATCAAAGTCTTTTTCTTCACATACTCCAGCCGCTCCGCCTTCTTGTTGGCCCGGCATACCAGGAAAAAGGACCCGGCAAATACCGCCACCAACAAGATCAAAAACAGATACAACTGGGTGTCGTGCACATTCAGTGCCGGCAGCATCATATAATAGGCAATGCCGCCCACCACCGCAGTGATCAGGGCACACAGCAGCAGCCGCAAGGGCATTTTGCCCGGCTTGACCACCGCCTGCACTTCATCTCGCTTGGGCCAGGCAAACTTGGACTTAAAATCATTCAGTACCTCGTCTGCATCATAATTATAATTTGGTATTTTTTCGCTCATTCTATTCTCCTTAATATAAGGGATACGCCCCCGAGGGTGCGTTCCACTTCATTATACAGGATAACCGCCGTCAAAGCAACATAAATCCGCAGTGAATTTATTCCAACCCACACGCCGTGACGGTCGGCCTATGTTTATGCCGCCCCGAAAACAAAAAATTCCGCACCCGGAGGTGCGGAATTCCTTTGCTTTTTGTAAAATCGGAACAGGTGTTTACGCCTTGGTAACGCCCTTGCTTTCCTGCATGTACTTTTCGCTGGCAGGAGCAGACCACTTCATGGTAACATCTACAGTGGCGTTCTTATCACGGATTACAGCGATGCAAGCGTGAGATACTTCTACGTGAGCTTCCATCACATAATCGGCCTTGGTGATCTCCTTGGTCTTGGTGTCGATGGTCACAGTAGCGGTACCGCCATAGTAATGCACCTTGCAGTTTTCGGCAGTGGTGCCCTCGGACCAGGTCAGCGGCTTAATGCTGTCCACGGTGGAATCGATGGCGCCCAAAGACTGGAACACATGACCCTGTGCGTCCTTACCGGGTGCACTCATGTTTACATACTTGGGCTGCATCTGCAGGGTGATGGTGCCGTCGCCATTGTCCTTCACATTGGCAGTCACCAGATCATCAGCCACCAGGCGGCTGGTCTGCAGGGACTCGCCCTTGCCGTCCCACTCATCCGTATCCAGCTTAGGATCTCTGTTGGTGGAAGGAACCAGACCGTTCAAACCAGGATGGTAAATGGGCTTTACGATACTGGGAACCATGTTGTTGATGGTCTTATTCACGCTGCCGTCAATGGCAATGTCATGTACATCCAGATCCTCTTCGCAAAGCATCTTGTAGTAGGTCTGGGTCTGGCCTTTCTCGTCCTTATACTGGGCGGTCAGGGTCTTGGTGTAGTCGTAAGCCTGCTTGTAATATTCGGCAACAGCGGCCACATCCTTAAACTCAACGCCGCCGTAAGTACCGGCCTTGAACTCCTCGATCACGGGCTTATCATAATCTGCCTCGCTGGTAGCAGCGTCTTTCTGACCCTTGGTCTTCCAGCTGCCGTCCTTCACCTCATTGATTGCCTGGATCGCGCCGTCGGTCACATAGTTGATCTTTGCACAACCGGCAAAGCAGCCAACGATCAGTGCAACTGCCAGCACCAAACCGAGGCCCTTGAATGCGTATTTCTTCATACGTATAGTTTCCCCTTTCAAAAGTCGAAATCCGTTTTACAAAAACGTACATATAAAATTTATATTAAATTTACCAAAAAGTCAAGCCCCATTTACAAAATTAGTGTTTAATTTTTCATATCGCCTGTATTTTTAACATATTTATTGCGATTTGCACGGCAGTGTGCTATACTTTTGTATAGATAGGGGCATTTTTCGCCCCTGTTCATCAAGCGAAAATCAACAAGCGAGGTTTCAGATATGAGATGTAAAAATTGCGGAGCGGAGAACGATGACAGCCGCTATATCTGCGAAGTATGCGGTTCCCCCCTATATGATGAAAATGAGCTGAGCGCGCAAGCAGATCAGCAGCCTGCCGGCGCAACACCCGGCGGCGCACCTGCACCTGCCCCCCGGCCGAACCCGGAGGAAGAAAAAAAGTTGCAGCAAAAGAATAAGCAGAGCATGATCATCATTATCGTGCTGTGCGTGGTGCTCATTGCCGTGGTGGTGGGTATCATCATCGCCGTGGCCTCCGGCAATCACGACAAGGAAACCACCACGGTGCCGGACACCTCCGTCTCTGTCCCCGTCAGCGATGATGAAGACTATACCAATAACAATTATGCCACCGAGAAGCCTGCGGAAACCACTACCGAGAAGCCCACGGAGACCACCACGAAGAAAGAGACCACCACCAAAAAACAGACGACCACAACCCAAGACAGCAGCGTGCGGGTAAATGTACGCACCCAGGGCGGCGGCAGCGTCACCGGAAGCGGCAAATACGAGGAGGGTGACAACGTGACCCTCACCGCCACCCCCAGAGACGGCTATGACTTTGACGGCTGGTATATGAACGGCGAACTGCAATCCACCGACTCCACCTATTCCTTTACCGTAGGCAGCAAGGATATGACCATCTCCGCCAAGTTTGTGGAAACGGCACCGGAGGTCATGCCCGGAGGTGCGGACTGATGACCAAAGGCGATCTGGCTCGGCAAAACTTCAAGTCCGGCTATAATTGCAGCCAAGCAGTGGCTTTGGCTTTCCAAGATAAGATAGGTATGGACCCGGACACCATCGCCCGGCTCACCATAGGCTTTGGCGGCGGTATGGGTCGTATGCGTGAAGTGTGCGGCACCATCTCCGGCGTGACTTTTGTACTGTCTGCCCTCTACGGCGATCGGCCGAAAAGCGAGGTCTACGCTATGGTGCAGCAGGTGGCAAAGGGCTTTCAGGCGGAGACCGGCTCCTTGGTGTGCCGGGTGCTCCTGGGACTGGACCCGAATGTGAAACCCACGCCCCAGGCGGAACCCCGCACGGAGGGCTACTACAAAAAGCGTCCCTGCGCTGAATTATGCGCCCTGGCCGCCGACCTTTTAGAAGATTATTTAAAAAATATCACCTAAAAGGCTTGCATTTTGCAATGCGATGTGCTATATTATTTGAGCAAAAGCGCAGTAGTGCTTTTGCATACGCGCTGGTAGCTCAGTTGGATAGAGTGTCTGGCTACGAACCAGAAGGTCGGGGGTTCGAATCCCTTCCAGCGTACCAAAAAGCCGTAGAACGCTTTTGCGTTTTACGGCTTTTTATTATGTTTTGGGTTGTAGGGATTCGAACACGAGTGTCCAAATTTTGAGCAAAGCGAAAAAATTTGGGAGAAAGGTCCAGTGGACCTTTCAATACTGAGTGACGAGCCCTTCCAGCGTACCAAAAAGCCGTAGAACGCTTTTGCGTTTTACAGCCAGTGGCTGCTCAATCGAATAGAAGCCCTTTTGCCGGGCGGCAGCCTGCCCGGTGACACCATCCACCAAGCCTCCCAAATCAGTTGGCCGGATCCCCAGCTGCGCCTGGAATTTTGAAAGAGGAAGCCGTATGAAACATAAAATTTTAGAAACCAAGAACCAAGTCAAATTACAGCTATATGAAGCATACCTGACCCGACAGGCCATTCCGTACAAGAAAAGATACACGCCCATATCCGGCGGTTACTGCCTTTACGTTGATAAAGCCAACCTATCCCGGATAGACGGAAAAGAAGCACTTGGCGACCTATACGGCAGCGTGGAAAAATCTTACTTTGGCATTACAGACTGCCCCAACGAGAAAAAATAGTGCCCGGCAGAACCGAATACTTCCGGCTGGGCAAATTCTATCCGTTGACACCCGGCTGAACTTCTTATATAATCAAGGTAGGATGGTGCGCCCGATTTTAACTAATCGGCGCTATGGTGGGGTGAGCAAATTTCTCTCCGCCTGCACAGAGGGGGCGGATACCATCTGCCTGCCAACGCATCCGTATTTGCTTGCCACAAACCCGCTGCACAAAATACAAACATAAATATGGAAGGTGAAATCATGCGTACCACATCCACACCCGGCAAACAAGCCGGCTTTTGGCACCGACTGAAAAATTCTACCATGCAGACCCCTTGGCACATTCTGCGCCAGCTGGCGCTGCTGGCACCTCTGGGCACGCTGTGCCTGCCTATGTTCTACGCCGGGCACAAGAATGTATCGCTGATCACCATCATTCTCTGCCTGTCCAACCACGGTGCGGACCTGCGACCCATGATAACCGATAAAGGCTACGGCTTTGCGGTGGCAGCCGTTTTCTGTGCGCTGGTGCTGGGAATCGCGGAACTGATCTGTTCCCTGTTCACCGCAGCCAAGGGCGGCGATCGGCGGAATATGACCGCCTTTGGGATAAACGCTGCCGTCTTTGCACTGGCGGCTTTTTTAGCCATTGGGTTCGGCGCCCGCGCCAAGGTCGGATTGGCGGTGACCTTTGGCATTTACCTGGTGCAATTTCTGCTGCACACCAAAGTCAGCGGCAAAAAAATACGCCCGGCTGTCGCAGGCGTAACAGCCCTGCTGGCGGTGCCCATTGTGCTTTCCCTTTGTTTCCTTTATAAGGCGCAACCGGCGCAATACACCGCGCCCGGCAGTGAGACCGATGATGTACGGACGGTCACTTTTAATGTGGCCAGTGTGTTTGGCAACCGCTTTGACGATACGGACAGTATGACCCGCTGCGCGCGCTTTGCCGCCTATATGAACCAATGCAAGCCGGACCTGATCGGCACCCAGGAAATGAACATCTACTGGTACAAAGCGCTGCAAACCACTCTGCCGGACTACGATGCCTACGGCGTGCAGCGGGGCGGCGACGCTACGGACTGGAACAGCGAGATGAACCCGGTCTTTTGGAATAAAACCAAGTACACCGCTTTAGAGAAGAACACCTTTTGGCTCAGTGAAACGCCGAACAAAGCCAGCCGCTACACCTACACGGACGAAAACGGACAGCCCGGCCAAGCCGGTTGCTACCGCATTTGCAGCTATGTGGTGCTGCAAGACCGCACCACCGGCAAGCGGCTGCTGTTTCTCAACACCCACCTGGATAACGCCTCCCAGCAGGCAGCGGACTTTGGCGCCGAGGTAATCATCGAACACCTAACCGCCTTGCAGGCCAAGTACGGCAAAGACGCCGGCGTGGTACTCACCGGTGATTTTAACGAAACGCAAGAGGACGAGGCCTACCGTCGAATCGCCGCCCGACTGCAAGACTGCACCGACCCTGCCAAGAAAACCACGACCTACCAGGAGTGGGGCTACTGCGATACCGGAAGCGAACCCATCGACTTTATCTTCACCAGCGGCACCGGCAACGGCTACGCCGTCTTAAACGACCTGAGCGGCGGCTATGTGTCCGACCACTACGGGGTCTACACCAACATTCGTTTGTAAAGCCAAATACCATCGATCGCAAGGGACTGCTCCCGCCTTTTTTGGCAAAAAGCGATTATACGGTTCCATACCTCCATCGCTCCGCCGTTTTATACATTTCTGTTTACAAACCGGCGGTAGCATACCCATTCCTCTTGACGGTTGGCATAGCGGGAATTGCCGCGCAGATCCGGCAGACGGTACTGGCGGGCAATATACCGCCCCAGGTAAGCGGTAACGGCGGTAGCACCGGTTACATTCAGGTGATTGCCTGCGTCCCGAAAAGCGACGGCGCCGTCCAATCCCATTTGATCGTACAGCAGGTTCAAATCCAGAAATTCCAACCCCCGGGCGACTGCAAATTCCGCCACACCTCGATGGCGGGCTGCATTCCAGGAAGTTACGGAGGGCAGCTCCACCAGCAACAGCTGTGCGCCGTTTTCCCGGCAAAGCTGCAAAATCCGATCCGCTGTTTTTCGGTTTTCCGCACTTATTTGTTCCCGTTCCCCGGTGTCTGCCATATAGTCCGGCATTGCCAGCCGGGTAACCTTGGTGCTGTAGCGGTAGCCGTGGGTGCGACGAATAGAGGGAAAATCACCGGGCGTCACTTGCGCACCGGTCTGCCGAAACACAGAGGCTAAATTGCGCATATCCTGTCCCAGGTGCTTCGCCCTCGTTTGACGGGCCAGCACCCGGGGCATTTCTCTCTCCTGCGGATTTTGGTCATAGAGCATATCCGTTTCCAGCACCACCAGCGCCGGAGACTGGGTGGCAAACACACGCTCCAGCAGGGCGTAAGATTTGGTCAGCGCCTGACGGGCAGAGGCGTACACAGTGGCGCTATACCCTTGATTTCCCCACAGTACAGGCGGCACAAAGCCGGAATACAAATCACTGTTGCCCACGCATGCAATCTGCACCGTATTCTCCGGCTCCGGCATAAAAGCATACGGATCATCTGCCGCGCGCTGCCAAGGCAGCCCATTCCCCAATAAAGAAACGCCGATCAGCAACACAGAACATCCCCGAGTCCATAAAGAATGGAGCATAGAGTCACTTCCTTTCTGCTTTCTGCCCTCAGTATATCTTGCTAAAAATCAGTTCAAGTTAAAGAAAAGTAAAAAATTGGAAAAGATGCGATGCCAGAAAAGGAAGAATTTATACAAGCACAGACAAAAATCAAACGTGATCGGAGAAAAACCATGTATTTTACTTACGGCGAAAAAGAACTTGATTTTCTGCGTCAAAAGGACAAGCGCCTGGCAGAGGTGATTGACCGCATAGGACCGGTGCACCGCACGGTGGATACGGACCTGTTCTCCGCAGTGGTGCACCACATCATCGGCCAGCAAATCTCCACCAAGGCCCAGGCCACCATTTGGCAGCGTATGTGCGACGCACTGGGCACCGTGCATGCGAAGACGGTGCTGGGCGCCGATGTGGAGGGATTACAGGCGCTGGGTATATCCGGCAAAAAGGCAGAGTACATCACCGATTTTGCCCAAAAGGTGCTGGACGGCAGCTTTGATATAGAGGCCGTTTGGTCCATGCCGGATGATGAGGCTATCAAAGCGATTTCGTCCTTAAACGGCATTGGGGTGTGGACAGCGGAAATGATTCTGCTGTTTTGTATGCAGCGACCCAACATACTTAGCTACGGCGATCTGGCTATTCATCGTGGCATGCGCATGGTATACCATCATCGCAAAATCGACCGCAAATTATTTGAGAAGTACCGGCGCAGGCTCAGTCCCTATTGCAGCGTGGCCAGCCTGTACTTTTGGGCGGTGGCCGGCGGTGCGTTGCCGGACATGAAGGACTACGCGCCCAAAGCAAAGGCAAAGACCGGAAGGCAAAAGAAATAAGCCCGCAGCTTACGATACAGAACACGAAAAAAACGAAAAGAGCCGCAGCATAACACTGCGGCCCTTTCCGTTATAGAGGATATATGATAGAAAAAGATGGAAAAAGATTTCCCATAAGGCTCTCGCCTTACAATTTACAGTATAGAGATTATTTTTGAACGATTTTACGGCTTTTTGTGAATAAATCGTTACACTTTGAAACCTGTAAGGATTTTCCGCCCGGCGGGCGGGAATTTGGATTGACAAGCCTTTCTTTCCTTGCTATACTAAAAGTAGGATATTTTGTCGATAGGTGCGTAGTTCCCTTGCGGGGCTGCGGCGCCGCGACTGTAACTTTAGATAGAGCCGAAAGGGCAATGGTGATGGCAATGGCAAAAAACAGAGTACACTTAAAGATCGGCGGTTCCGCCTACACGGTGCTCACCGATGACGCACCGGAGTATGTGGAGGAGTTGGCCGAGGAGCTGGACAAGGAAATGCGCAGCATTATCAATGAGAACCCCAGTCTTTCCGTGACCCAAGCGGCGGTGCTCACTGCGCTGGACAAGGCAGACACCTGCAAAAAATCCACCGCTTCTTCCGACAATCTGCGTGCCCAGATCAAGGATTATTTGGAAGACAGCGCCCGCGCCCGAATGGAAGTGGATGTGGCGCGCCGTGAGATTGAGCGGCTCAACCGGGAGATCAGCTCCCTGCGTGAGCGCATTGCAGAGAATAAGTAAATATGCAATTTGAGATTTTGGCTCCGGCAGGCAGCATGGAGTCGTTAATTGCCGGTGTTCGCTGTGGCGCCCATGCGGTCTACCTGGGAGGGCAGACCTTTAACGCCCGGCGGGGCGCCGGCAATTTTTCGCCCCAGGAGCTGCAAGCGGCCGTACAGTATTGCCACACCCGCGGCGTAAAAGTTTATATGACTCTAAATACCCTGGTCAGCGACAGCGAGCTGCCCGGTGCCGTTGCGGCTGCCGGTAACGCGCTGGACGCCGGGGTAGACGCTTTTATCGTGCAAGATCTGGGACTGGCTGCCGCGCTGGCAGCTGTGTACCCGGGTGTGCATCTGCACGCCTCCACCCAGTGCAGCGTTACCACGCCTGCCGGGTTTCAAGCGCTGGAGAAAATGGGCTTTCGCCGAGCGGTCATCCCCAGAGAGATGACTGCCGCCGAGATCGAGGAGATTCGCCGCAGCACCCAAATGGAACTGGAGCTGTTTGTGCACGGCGCGCTTTGTATGTGCGTCAGCGGGCAGTGCTATCTGTCTTCTGTACTGGGTGCCCGCAGCGGCAACCGGGGCCTTTGCGCCCAACCTTGCCGCCTGCCCTTCTCCGCAGACGCCAGCGGCAGCTGCGATTTGAGCTTGAAGGATCTAAGCCTGGTTCGCCACTTGAAAAAAATCGGTGATCTGGGTGTGCTGTCCTTAAAAATTGAGGGCCGTATGAAACGGCCGGAATATGTGGCTGCCGCCGTAACGGCGGTAAAGCACGCTATTGCCGGCGTTCTGGACCCGGCGGACGAGGCGCAGCTGCAAAGCGTATTCTCCCGCAGCGGGTTTACCGACGGCTATTTTACCGATCAGCGAGGCAGCGCCATGTTCGGCGTGCGCAGCAAGGCGGATGTAACGGCAGCCAAGGATGTGCTGCGAGATTTGGCGCACACGTATGAAAAAGAGCAGCCCCTGCTGGGATTGAACCTGCAAGCCACCTGCCGCGCCGGAGAACCGGTGACCCTGCGTGCCACTTTAGAGGACGGTCGCACGGTAACGGCCGACGGCGATGTGCCCCAGCCTGCCCGCAACGCTGCCCTAACGGCGGAAAGCCTGGCGCAACGGCTGGGCAAATGGGGCGGCACCCCTTATTATGTAAAAAAGATAGACATAGAGATAGAAGATTTAAAAAAATGGGAAAAAAAACAATTAAAACTATTTTATTATGAAAATCAACGGGACTCAATGGGTAGAAATTATCCGAGCTATTTCGACCGCAATAATTGCAATAATTACAACTCTTTGCGTGCAAAGCTGCACGATGAGTTTAAGCGTAGCCAAGAATAATAACAACGCTTCGCAAAAAACCGAACAAACGTCTACTAGTTCAATAGACTCAACAAAAATAAATATTAATCCTAAAAAATATTAAAAAAAATGGAAAGAGATATTCAAGACATGAAAGATGTGTTTAAAGTATTACCAACAACACT
>OGLH01000286.1_pt1 | contig 18950 bp, 9 predicted proteins | sample 1572791 | NCBI WGS metagenome assembly OGLH01 (sample SAMEA2581913, study PRJEB24529) | metagenome | biome: Human gut stool | place: China | collected 2011
CAGTCATGCTCCGGCTCTGTCGATTCGCTGTAGCCGCAGACTGTGCAGATGCCGTCCTCGAATGTATGGCGTTCTGTTACCGTTTTCCCGCACTCTGAGCAGATTCCACTGTGATGTGCGCCGTCTCCAACGTCATAGAACCGGGAAACGTGTTCTTCGCAGACATGCTCTTCCTCCGCGCCATAGCCGCAGACCGAGCAGCTGCCGTTTTCACCGTCGTGGTCATGCATCTGCGTGACCGACAGGCCGCAGTTCGGGCAGGTCAGCGTGTGCGAGCTGTCTGTGTAGTCGCCGCTGTATTCAAAAGTGAAGCCCTTGCACGCGGTTTTTCCGTGGTACGCGCCGCATTCATCGCATTTCCAGAACGAGCCGCTTTGCCGGTAATTATGATCCTGCGGTTCTCCGATGACCTCATCGCAGCGGCTGCACTTCTGATAATGCTTCGCCGGGTCGTCCTTATCGATGCTCCAGCGATCCGCTGTATGTCCCAGCGCTTCGAGCTCCTTTTCAACCGTCGCCCCGCAGTCCTTGCAGACATAGGCCAGCACGCCGCCGCGCGTGCATGTCGGCTTTGTCGTCTCGTCCTGCTCGTCCGCTTCCTGCAGCTCATGCGCTTTTTCCTCTTCATAGCCGCAGCTATGCTCGCAGGTAATGGTGTGGTTTTCTGAATTCTTTTCACCTGTGTATTTCAGCACATGCGGTTCTGCTTCGCCTACGATTTGGTTGCAGTCCTCGCAGACCTGCGCGCAGGTGCCGTTGCCCTGATCAACGAATTTTCGGTGATCCTCCGGGTGCGAGCAAAGCCCGCCCTCGCTCGCAAGACCGCATCTGCGGCAAACGGTTTTGGTCACACCGTCTTCCGTGACCTCTTCCGTATCATGGTTCACGCCGGACCAGCTGCCGCCGCCGTAATACGTCACGCAGTAGCCGACCGCGTTGCCGAGACTTCCGTAGCCGTTTCCGATGTCCCAGCCGTAAGCCAGTGTGTACCGGAGCGTCAACACATCTCCTGGCTGCAAATTCAATGCGTCCATGCCGACGCCCGGATACGAGCCGTTGATCTCATATTCCCAGCCGGAGCCCTGTGTGAAGTCCTGTTCGCCAAGCCCGGTACTCGCGCTTTTCAGGTTCAGACCGTTGCGGTAGATGCAGCGCCAGAGAATGTCCAGATTGGTACCTTCGCCGAACTGCGCGTCGATCATGTCGAAGTTTTCTTCCTCTGTCCGGCCCCACTTTCCGCTCAGCGCGTTCGCGCTCCGACCAAGGCCGCTTCCGTCGTCCAGACTGGCAAGATAGAAGCCAACGCCGAGCGGATCATTGCACTCCGCGGACCAGCCGAGGCTCCGCTCTGCCGCGCCGAAGGGTTCGCCCGCGTCATAGCCCCAGCCCGCCTTTGCGACAGTGCAGGACGCGGGTTCGCCCGCCAGAACGTCGCAGGTCACAGAACTCGAGCCGAGCCCCACGATGCCCATGTCAATGACAATGGTCGCTTCGCCGAGCTTCTGTCCGTTGCCCGCGTATTTTCCAAGGAGTGTTATGGTCTTTTCGCCCTTGTTGCCGAAGGCGTCTTCGGCGGTGATGACGAGCGTATATTCGATCGTATCGCCCTCGTCCGGCGTTTTGAGTTCCGACACCTTATACTGCTGCCAGTTTCCGCTGGCCACGCCCGTAAAGCGGCACGCTTCGCCGTCCAGCTTGACGCTCAGCGTCGTACCAAGTCCCGTGCTTGTGATGTAAGTTCTGTTGTGCTCTGCATCCTCGCTCCAGGCGCGAACCTTGAAGTCCAGCGGCTGCCCGCTGGCGACGCTCTCGACGCCCTCAAGGTCACACTCGATCTGCACCTCCTGGTCGCCCCGGTGCTTATACGGGATGCTGATGGTGAAGGTATATTCTTCGCCCGCGCCGCCTGCTTTGACGGTGAAGGTATTTTCGCCCGTCTTGCCGTCTTCCGCCAGAAGGAGCGTCACGCTGCCTGTCGGCGCGGAAAGCGTTTTCGTGCTGAAATCGCCCGACTGATAGCAGGAGACCGACGTAATTTCGATGCCCGCCGTGTCTTCGCCGGTCAAGCGAAGCTCGTAGGAAAGAAGTCCGCTTGTCAGCTGATCGTCATAGACATCTTCCGCGCGGACGCTCTTCTTGTTTTCACACGTCAGCTGGCAGGCCTTCGCGGCACCGTCTTCTGTGACGGTATACGCCATTTCCAGCGACACGTCGCTCTGATAGCGGATGGTGATGGTGAAGGTCACGGTTTTTCCATTGACCTCTGCCGTCACGAGCACCGTATAGCTCGCACCGCTTTCACTTGCTTGCAGCTGGATGGAGCCATCTGTGGGAGAGATATTCGCTCCATTGCAGCTCGCGCTCGTGATCTGCGCATCATCCGCACTTCTTCCCTTGAGATCGAGCTTATACAGAAGCTCGCCGCCGTTCAGCTGATTGTGCTTGACGCTCAAAGCGGCTCTCTGGTTCGCATCGCACAGAAGCTGCTGCGCGGTGACGGATTTTTCATACCATGTGAACTGCAATTGCAGGTCTAGTCCGTCTTCATATGTAATGACAAATGTGTAGTCGATCGTCTGTCCCAGCACCTCGGCGGTCACGGCAAGGTAATACGTTTCCGTATCGCGCCCGTCCGGAACCTTCATCTGAATTTCGCCGGAGGTTTCCAGATCGCCGCTGTCCGCGCTGCTCCAGTAGCCGGCGCTTTTGATCTGCGCGTCGTCGGCGCTGTCACCGAGAAATTCCAGATTGTAAATGAAAAGGCCATCCGTGAGCGTATCGCTCTTGACCGTGCGGTTGATCGTTGCGTTCGCGCCGCAGGTGGCCTGTCCGCTGGGCTGCCACGTCAGCTGCAAATCGAGGTCAATGCCGCTCTCCAGACGCAGAATGAACGTAAATTCCACGTCCGTTTCGACCGTCTCGCCGTTCTGGTCTTTCTGCACGGCGTGGGCGCTGACGGAGAGGATGTAGTTCTGGTAGTCCGCGCCGTCCGGGAGCGTCATCTCAATTGCGCCGCGGGCGTCCACATCCTGATAACGCCCGTTGCCGACCGCGAGCTGCACACCGGTAATTTCCGCGTCGTCCGCGTCTAGACCCGAGAGCTCCACATCGTAGCGAAGCTTGCCGTTGTCCAATTGCGCCAGAAGCACGCGCTTGCCGACTTCTTTTTCGGGTGCGCAGACCATGGAGCTTGCCTGTGAGCCGTACTTGTACCAGGTCAGGACTGCGCCGAGATCGAGGTCGGGGAGTGGGAGCGCTTCGTCTTCCTCGCCGGTATCGCCGATCTCTTCGCCCTCATCGCCCTGATTGGAGTCCGTATTGGTTCCAATTGCGGCTTCGGCAAGGACTTCCTGCTGGGGCTTTCCTTGCGGCTGCTGCTCGGGCTGGGTATCCTGCCCCTGTTCGGTCTGGTTTTCCGTTTCCTCCGGATCCGGCTGCTCCTGTTCTCCCTGCTGGGTTTCGTCGGTTTTGGAGCCGCCGGAGCCATTGGCGTTTTGGCTTTCCGTCTCGCCGTTTCCGGCGTGACCTCTTCCTTGTCCCGCTTGCAGGACAGTGATTTCCTGCGGCGCGGCTTGTAGGATTGGATTCTCCGGCTCTGCCGCCCGCATGCCCATGAGCGGCAGACAAATACTCAGCAGCAGCGCGCAGATGAGCACGCCGCAGCCGATTTGCTGAAGCCACGGGACTTTGTCAAACAGTCTTTTCATACAGTTTCGCCCTCTGGGATTGGGCTTCCCCCTTACAAAATTCGCACATTCCGTGCGGTTTATCCGTACCTTTTGGGCATTTGGGGAGCGTACCCAAAAAACACGAATAAGCCGCACGGCTCCCCACGCTTTCGCGTGGGGAACCGCCCAGCTTGGGGTGGTTATCCAATATTCAGTTCAGGATATTGGAGTTTCAGATTCATTTTTCGTACTTCTGCATGAAGCGCATGAGGATGGTCGCGACCTGTGCGCGGGTGGCGGAGCCCTGCGGGTTCAGCTTGCCGTTCGAGCCCTGAAGGAGCCCCTCGGCGACTGCCCACTGCATGGCCTCTGCCGCGTATCCCCTGACCTTGTCCGCATCGGAGAAACCGGTCAGGGCGGCGGATTTGCTCACGTCGTAACCCTTCTGCTTCGCGTAGCGGTACAGGATCGTCGCCAGCTGCTCACGGGTGATAACGCCCGGCATGTTGGTGCCGTCCGAAATGCCGTTGTCCATGGCCCACTTCTGACCGGCCGCGTACCACGGATTGCCGTTGGTATTGACGCCTTCGACTCTTGCCAGGATCGTGACGATCATGCCGCGGGTCGTTGCGTCATTGGGCGCAAACGTCCAGTCAGAGGTGCCGTTCATAAGACCCTTTTCGAGCACATACTGAACAGCGTCGAAGTACCAGTCGGATGTAGCTACGTCACGGAATTTCGAAGCGTCCGCCTTTGCAGGCTCGGTCTTCGGCTTGTTCGGAGACTCGATCTTGCCGGAAGAACCGCTGCCGGACGAGGTCTTGTTCTTGAAGTTCGGCGTTGCGGTAATTTCCTTACCCTCCGCCTGTGCTTCGCTCAGCGCATCCAGCAGTTCGTCGGTCAGCTTCGTATACGGGCCGCCCGGATATTCCGTGCCGTCGATGACGAACGTCCAGCCGGTGAAGTCCTTGCCGGGCTTCGTCACGGTCGGAAGCTCCTTGTCGACGTCTTCCGGCGTCAGCGTCACAGTCTCCAGATCGTTCATCTTGACGGTTGCCGTGCGGCTGTCCGCAGTCAGAACGACGATGGAGAAGCTGCTCTGCTGCCAGGTTGCAACACCGTTTTTGATGGTCGGCTTGATGTACTCGTACCGGCCACTGTCATCGGAGAAGAAGTGCTTGATGTACAGATTCTCCGTCGGCATATCCGTGGGCAGGGCAACGCTGATAGTGACAGGCGCCTTGATCGCGCTGTTGTCCAGCGTTTCGGTCTTGGTGCTGAGCGTCTGACCATCCGCCGTCACGGTGTAGGTGACCTGCGGGGTGATGTCGAGCGTCAGTTCCTGCTTACCGCCCACATCCTCGTAGTTCTTGACCGAGATGTTCAGCTTGACTTCCGCTGTGACCGATGCGCTTGCATCGCCGGAAGCTTCCGCCTGCTTCCTGGCTGTTTCGGTGAGGTGGTCAGCCGCTGCCGCCGCCAGACCATCCGAGGTCGTGCTCGGGCTGGTGATGGCGTTTGCTGCTGCCTTCGTCTCAGGTGAAGCATTCTCCGCAGGTGTGATCTCTGGCCGCTTTTCGTCGAGCGTGACGTTAACGGGCTGCACGGTGACGTTCAGAACCACACGGTATACGGTGTTTCCAAGCGTGAACTTGGTTCCGCTCCTCTTAACCGTCTCGCCATTCAGCGTAACGTCCTGACCCTCGGTGATGTAGCCGACCAGTTGGATCGTTTTGGTCTTTGCGTCCACGACCGCGGTGACCGTATCCGGCGCGACCACAAGCTTCGTCAGAAGCTCTTCGTTGAGCTCCTCCATCCGCTGGAGAAGATCGCTGAGCTTCTGCTTTTCAGAAGCCTTGAGATAGGTCAGCATATCCGCGTCCAGCGCGTCATACTTCGTCTTCGCGGCGTTGATCGCGGCTTCGTCGTCCAGTGTTGCGTTCGAGACGCTCGGAAGCGCGGCGATAGCTGCCTTTACCTCGTCGACCGCGTCGAAACCAGCAAGCTTCGTGCAGAGGGCTTCAAGCTTCTGCTTTCTGTCGGCACTTACGGAAGACGGATCCTTCAGCGCATCCAAAGCCTGCTTGGCCTGCACGATGTCCTGACGATAAGTCTCGCGGTTCGTATAGGTCAGATCGTTGGGGTTCGGGAGCGCGTCGATCTGCGCATCCACGTCGCTGCCGCCGCTGTTTGCGCTGACGATGTGAAGCTCGTACCAGGTACCGACATAGTCTCTGGCTTCCGTAGACTGGTTGTTCATGGAAGGCCAGTCCGGCTCGCCGCAGCCAATGTAGATGGTGTCGCCGCTCACGACCGGGATAGCCTGCGTGCTCTTGTAGTAGCTGCCGCCCTCGGTGTTGTCGGTGACCTTCTCATTGAGGAAGCGCTTGACAAGATAGTTCTTGTTCGCCGCGTCCGTGGTGATGGTGAGCTCTGCCGCGTCGCCGTCGATCATGACGGTGTAGGAATACGTTCCGCCCGGCTGCGCTACGGACTCAAACTCCGGCGCAAGAACGAGCGTCTTGTCGCCGTCCATGACCTTGAGCGCCTTGAGCGTCGTATCCGAGTTGTAGAACGTACCGCCGAGGTCTTCGCCAAGACCCGTGCAGGTATACATCACATGGATCACGTCGCCGTCCGACAGCTGAATATTGGTATTCTGGTTCGGCTGCACGGTAAACTGCGCAAAGCTGAGGTTCACGAAGAAGCCGTTGAGCGTGCCCATCCAGCCGGACTCGTTGCCGCCATCGAACTCGGCAAGCTTTATATCCGGCCGGCCTTTTTGCGCAATGCCGGAAAGATAGCTGATGCCGAACTTCGAGCCGCCGGTTCCGGTCCATTCGTAACCGTCATCGGCCAGCGCGCGGAGAATGACCGTCATCATGGAGTCCTGGTCGCCGATGGTGTAGTTCTCCTTGTAGACGATGGAATCCTGCGTAATGTTGTAATCCGGGTCATTCGGGTCAGAATAGAAGCCCTCCGGTGCGCCGGAATAGGTGGTGTTCTCGACAATGACTGTGACCGTGCCGACGGGGGTGCCGGCGTAGAAGCCCTTGTCATTTTCGGAGTTGCCCCAACCGTCACGGAACGACTCGTCCACGCCCGTGCTGCCTGCCGCGGCCTTTTCGATGGCCTTGGCGGCGTCGCGGCGCGCGGTGCTGATTGCGTCGACGGTCTGTGCAGCATTGATAGCCGAAACGCCCTTGTCATATGCGGCTTTGATCGCAATGTAGTTCTTATGCGTTTCGTCGTACTTTCCGAAGACAGCGTTCAGCGCGTTCAGCGCGTCAGCTCTTGCCTGATCGACCTCGCTCGTCGTACCGGCGACGGGACCCCATGTCACGGTGATGGTCACATCGTCAAACGGCATCGTGAAGTTGAGGAAGGAATCCTGCACGATCTGGTTACACTGGTTTTGCGCGCTTCTTCCTCTATAGGCTGTGCCGTCGTAGAAGTCGAGTGCGCTCTTTTGCGCGGCGTTTTCCAGACCCGTGACCTTAATACTGCGGATGGCGTACTCAGTGCCGTTGACCTTGAAGGTCATCTTGCCCAGCACACGCGTTGTGTTGCTTTCTGAAGAGTCCGGCACATACATCTGCATATTCTCATCGGAGATCGACCAGCTTCCGTCCGCTGCGCTGATCACGCCGGGGCCGTTCATATTGCCGCCTGCAATTGCCGCATCGCGGCAGAGAATATAGGCGGCATATTCCGGGCTGATGCAGGCGTAAATGTCACGCTGCAGAGCATACGATTCATCCAGCCGCGTATATGCATAGCTGTTGTTCGTTTCGGGGGAGTTCATCTTCGAGCCTGTAACGGTGTTGAATGTGAACAGCTCCGCAAGCTTCTGGTTGCCGATTTCGGATACTGGATTTTGCTGATACCAGTCCTCATGTGGCGTGTTTGCCTTCAGATAGTCGATCATGGCGAGGATCGTCTTCTGATCGTCTTCCGTCACGCCGTCCGAGAATGCCTGTTCAAACTTCAGCTGATGCTTCTGCGCTTCCTTGAGTTCGGCGTTGATGATCTCTTCATAACGCGCGACCTCCTGCTCAGACAGTTCATTTCGCTGATAGTCCGTCATGGACTCGTAGGCTGCTTTCAGCTCTTCGATTCTTGCTTCCGCGGACTTATCCAGCTTGGTGACGTTGCTGGGAAGCTCGGCAAGAATATCCCGGAACTTCTTGAGATTGCTGTTGTTGCCGGAATCCGCCGTGGATTGCAGGCGCTTGATCTCCTGAATGGCCGACTCCTGTTCGGAGCTTGCCTCGCCGAGCGTTTCCGCGTTGGCGATCGCCTGCACGCCGTTCTCATACGCAGCCTTTACAAGCAGCCAGTTTTCCGGCGTGAAGACGCTTTCGGGATAGTTCTCGTCGTAGTAGACTTCGTCGAGCTCTTTGCGGAGCTGAAGCTTGACCGATTCCAGATCGTTGGTCGGCAGCACATGCACCAGCACAGACGGGCCGACAATGTAGCGTCCCTCTTCGTCCTCCGTCCGGAAGGCGTTGATGAGCACATAACCCTCGTTGTAGAGCGTCAGCGTTGCTTTGCCGTTTTCGTCCGTGGTCTGATAGGTGTCGCGATGGACGTAGTTCGTAGAAACAGTCTCCGCGTCCGCTTCGGTTGCGCTTCGGCGGATCGTTGCGCCCACGACCGGCGTCTTTTCGCCGGTAGCGAGGAACGGAAGCGCTGCATCAGAGGTTACTGTAACCTCAAACGCCTCGCCCGCAACGACCTCTGCCGGCGCTTCGATCGTGCTGTAGCGGAAATACTCCGGAATCTCGTACAGATATTGCGTGTAGTAGCCCGCGGTGCTGGAATACATGATCTGCTTGCCGCAGATCCAGACCAGCGTCAGCTCGTCGCCGTCATGCAGCTTGAGCGACTCAAACACGCCGTCCGAAACGCCAATGTCGTTATAGGTGAACATGCTCGTCGTGTTCAGCAGCTCGCCGTTGAGGAAGACCAGCAGCGACGGATCGTACTTGCTCTCGTTGAGCGTCCGCTTGAGAAGATTCTTCTCCCGCAGCACAGAAGCCGCGCTCGCGTTTGCGGGAAGCTCCAGCTCTGTCGTGAGGATATTTTTGTTGTGAAGCGCCCACCACATATCCGTGCGTCCCATGTAAACGTCATAGGCGTCCAGCGCGGAGAGCTTCACATGGATCCGCTTCTGCGACTGGGTTTCCAGACCGGCAGCTGCCGCGCGCGCCGCGCGAACCGCATCCGTCAGCCGGCCTGCTTCCAGCTGTCCGATGGCAGAGTAGACCGGGGTTTCCGCCAGCGTTTCATTCGCGGTTTTCAGCGCGCTCCGCAAGGCCGCAACGCTTTCCGCCGTATAGCCGTCCAGTGCGTCCGGCGCGGAGAAGCGGCGGTTCAGCTCTTCAAGTGCGCTTGCCATCAGCTTGACGCGCGTCTCGCCGTCTTTGCCGTACTTGCTCACGCGAAGGTCGAGACTTTCGCGCTTAGACGTGAGCTCCGCAGACAGCGATTCCAGCTCATCCTGCTTACCGTTGGCGCTCGTGTTGGCGTCGGTCGGATTGCCTTTGTCGTCAAACATGCTCGCCATCATTGCTTCGGCACGGTCGCGTACCTCCGCGTATGCAGCCCATGTTCTCGGCGTGTAATCGTCCTTGCTCGGCTTGTTCAGCAGTTCCTCATAGAGCAACGTCGTGTTGACGCGAGTAGCGGGGATCAGCCTAGAAATCGCTGTTCGCAGTGTGCTAACTGCCGATGTAATTTCCTCTTCCTTAGTCGCCGTTTCTAACGCCCTCTGTGCTGTAGCTCTAGGGCCGTTAGCTGCTACAAATTCGGCCCAAAAGCTTTTTCCGGCACCCGTAATATGCTCCAGTCCATTGTAGCGGTCGTCTGTTTTATAATACTTTTCATTGTCGTCCGCCACAGTTGCCAGCAAATCCGAAAGCGGCTTTTTTTGTTCATCGCTTAACCCAGACCCGGATTCGCCAATTTGAATCAGTATGTTTACTGCTTTATTAACCGCCGGTGTCACTGGATTATTTGCAAATTGATAAATTAGTGCGCAGGAGTATTCAAGTGCTGGATTAAACGTTATTCCCGGATATACAGACCCTTGCACTGTCAAATCTGACAAGGGCATGGCATACCAACCATCTTGATAATTTGAACTGGTGATATATCTATTAGCCATAATACTGCCTGGAGGGCGAGTATACTTTCCTGTCAATGTATCTTTATAGCTTTGTGAAATACATCTTTTCGTAGGTGAGTTATCAGTATCTCCCACATAAGCAGTTGCATCACTGAATGTTCCAGATACAAATTTGAAATATACCGTTTCTGTGCCGCTTGGTACAATTACTTTATAATTACTGTTACCCCTATAATTCACATGTACTGCGGATGAATCCAATTCCTCTACGGTTATTGCTTTGCTCTCATCTTTTTCTGTAGCAATGATAAATCCACAGTTTGACGATTCCGCGTGTACAGTAGCAACTGAAAGTGTAAGTATTGTACATAGCACCAGAAACAGAGATATTAGCTTTCTCCCACTATGTGTTTTTGCTTTTAGAATGGTTTTCACCGCCTTATTGTAGTATGGGGTTCTGCAATAAGCAGAACCCCATACCCATTATTTACTGAACAACGAATTTCAGGACTGTCACAAATGCGTCCTCTGTGTCATTCTGCGTGATAATCTGATAGCTTGCGCTTCCGCTTGCCAAATTCACAGTAAGCGGATACATTGTTGTCGAGCTTGTCTCACGGATGTCTTCACCATTCAAGAAAACGTGCTCTTCAGCCGAGTAAATATAATAAGTTACGGCGGTATTTGCAGCAACGGTAATGACCTTTTCGCTGACATTGTTTACGTCGCTCAAAACATTACCGCTTACATCGGTCACCATGAGATCAGTAGTTGCTGCGCCAGCACCTTTTTTGACCGCCCTGTGGGAGCCGAGAACCTCAGTGGAGCTTTCACCCATGATGCCGTTCATCTGCTGCACGCCGGTGTAAACACGGACGTAGCGGACAGCGTCAAGCTGCTTGGGCGAGCCGTCTTTATTCACAGCCCATGACAGATCCATCGGGTCGCCGTTGCTGGTGGTGTTGCTGGTTCTGCCCGTGGTGTACGGGTTGAGCTGCACATTGCTGCGCAGTCCATTCGGATGGCAGTCCACATAGCCGAACAGGAAATCGTCCGGAGCCGTCGAATTCGCGTTGTTGTTCTTCGGGGGCACCAGCTTCACGCCCTTGAGCGTCAGCTTCGCAGCGGAAGCATCAGTCTTTGCCGCATAGGAGCCGAAGGATTCCAGATTAAGACCGGTCAGCGGGGGAACCAGACCGTTCAGAGAAGTCGACAGACCGTTGAGCGCGACGAAGTAGTTGTTGTACAGCGGGAAGTAGCTGTGCTTGTGCCAAGCATTGATGGCAACCGTGCCGCTCTCCGTTTTTTCGGTGCTGGTCGGACGGAGCTTGTAAGTAGAGGCGTAAGGAACCGCGACGCCGTTCGCACCAGTCTCCTCACTTTCAGCAGCTTCGGGGTGCGTGTAGGTCGTGGAATAATCCCAGATCGCATAGCCCTTATCCGTGGTTTCGGGGCGATAATGCAGGCTGCCCGCGAGATCATACCAGTTCTCGCCGTCCAGAGAAACCTGAACGCAGCCCGGCTCTGCCCAAGTGCCCATCGCGTTGCCGTAGAGGATGAAGTCAACGCCGTAAGCATTGTCCGGATCGTTGTAGATGCCGCCCGTGACGTTGCCGTCCTCATCCTTTGCCGGAACACCGAAGTCCAGAACCACATAGCCGCCGAACGCGCCAAGGGAAACGCCGGTGGTCACATAGCCCTCGACCAGACCCTTGAGCTTGTCGCTGCCGCTTGCGGCAAACGGGCCGCCCCAGCCGGAGCCGTTCGCGCCTTCGTTCATGAACTGACCAGCCGCAGGCAGATACGCCGCAAGACCCTGTCCGTCAACCTGTGCGGTCGGCTTCGGGACGTTGATCATGCACTGACCGTCAACGCCGTCGCGCGTGATGGTGATGCTCGTCTCGTCGCCGCAAAGCTGCACAGCGCCGTAACCGTACTTCGGGTTCTGCTCGCCCTCGGTGTTGAAGGCGAAGGCAGCTGCGTTGGTGGTGGTGACCGTGACGGAATTTACATCAAAGTTTGTGCCGTTCGCGTTGCTGAAGATCAGCGAGAAGCCCTGCGGCATCTCGTGATCCGTGACCGGGGCGAGCGTTGCCGAGCGGCCGCTGCCGGAGAGCGTAAGCCCCTCGACGGTGGTGGACACCTGCACCGTCAGATTGAAGTCGGTGAAGGTGTAGCTGCTGTAGGTGTCGCCGGTGTCCGCTGCAAAGGCGCTTGCGCCCAGCGCGAAAACCATGACAACAGCCAAAAGCATTGCCAAATACTTTTTCATTTGAGTTCCTCCTGTTTTGATTTTTCTCCGTTTTCCTTTTGCCCGCGCAGCCGGGATATTCTGCGCGGAACGCACATTCTTTTCCGCTTCTCCCGTGCGACCTGCGAAGCGGCTTTATCTAACGGCGGACGGGGGTCACCGCTAAATACGTTGTTTACACGCTACAAAAACAGTATCGTTTCCTGTGCTCCCACGCGCCCATGTGGTGACCACGTTTTCCACTCCCTTGGCGCGCTCTTATCGTCGCGGCGCTTCTCCGGAAACAGTATCCTTTCCTGTTGCAGCTATTCAGTTGTTGATGCGATTCATCTATGCGACGGGCAAAGGCCCGATGGTCTCGTTCGTCCCCCAGCTCTGTGTTCCCAATACAAAGCCGGGGGCTGCGCCAAAAGCGCCGGTTTCATCTCAGGGGGAGATATGAAACATGTATGTGCAGATCCGTTCCCACACGGATTGCATACTATATATTATTGTGCGGCTTCTTCCGCTGGCTGCCGGGCAGCTTCCTGCGCCGCCCGTGCCTTTTCTTTCTTTGCAGCGATCTTCGCCGCGTGCTCCTTGCGGAACAAATTAACTTGCTTTTTGTACTCTTCTTTGAACTCTTTCGTCTTTCGCGGGTTGATCCCTTCCGGGAATTTAACGCCGCTAGATTGCAGCGCGTGAAGCGTCCTTGCGCTGACCTTCTGGTCAAGCCACATATCGCCCCGGAAGCGCTGTCCCTTGCTTTGGAACTGTTTTTTGCCTTTATTCTTTGCCATCCTTCACAGCTCCCTTCGTTCAGATTCTGAAAGGGGAGTTTCGGATTCATTTTTTGCCGAGGCTTTGGCGGCGCTTTTATCTCTTGCTTCGGCTCGACGTTGGTTCCGCTGCTCGTTGCGTTCTTTTCGGATACGATCTCTTTCGGCGCGTTCCTGCTTATATAGCTCTTCCTGCCGCTTGTATTCCTGATTATAGTAAAGATAGCGTTCACGAGCTGGGAAACGCTCCAGCGCTTCTCGGGTGCGCTCTTTGATTATATTTTCGACCCAGTGCTGGCCATCAAAGCGATTTCTCGCGCCGCCGCTCATTTGGAACCTCCCGCGGCGGCCGCGTTCTTCCCGCGCTTCTTTTGGGATTTGCGTTCACGGCGGTCAGCTGCCGCCTGCTTTTTGCGCGCCTTTTTCTGCTGCACATGCAGCGCAGACTGACGTTCGTATTCTTCCTGAAAGATTGCTGTGCGTTCCAACGGCAGCGCACTTAGGGCTGGACCTTTGTAGTCCACATAGCCGCTGTAATTCAGGGCCGTTGCCCAGGAGCCAAATCGAAGCGCCAGTAAATCGCCGCCGATAACCTCAGACTGAGCTGGGACGTGTCCCAGCTCTTTTTTGCATTGCCGTAGGTAGCGAGCAAGTTCCTCTCGGGAATCGTGTTGGTGCGCAAGGATATATTCAATATTCTTTTGCGTAACAACAATGCGTGTGCGCTCTTTCATCCGACGCTCATGCAGCGCCTGGTTGTCGCGATCTCGAAATGCTTTGCCCTTCATCCCTGCACCCCCTTGTCCCGCAGCTGTGCTTCCACGGCTGCGCAGAGGTCTCGAACTATTTTACGGTTCGAGAACGGTGGGGGATTTTTCAGGCAATCCGAGACTTTGCCGGTATAGACGCTGCGCAGAGCCTTCGTCCACGACCCAAAACGGTATTCGAGGAACGCCCCGCCGATAACCTCTACCCTCGCAGGGGGATGACCAATGTCATCCATGCAGGCTTTCAGGTAGGCGCTGAGCTGCTCTAATGTGTCGTTCTGGTGGTCGAGTATGAACTGGGTATTCTTCCGCGCGATGATACGCCGGGCGAGCTCCAGCGTCTGCTTGCTTGGCTCGTCTGTCTGGTTCGGCTGCTGGGGTTGAAGCAGCTGTTCTTCATCGTGCATCGTGGTAGGCCTCCTATCCTAATTTTTCTCAAAATATCCCTGCAAAGGCATGTTTTGGGTCCCGCAAAAGCAAAAAAGGCGCTGATTTATCCTTCTGATGAGAAGGTAAACCGGCGCCCGTGCCGCGGCGATAGGATCATCGTGCTATCTACCACCGTTTTTACCAACTTTCCGCATTTCATGGAACATAACCAGACAGCTTCCATGCGGGTGAAGACAGCGATTCTTCTGACTTGGACTATAGGCGCATATTGCGCCCGCGCTCTGACTCCTACCTTCTCATGGGGCGAACCCACAATGGCGGTCTTTCGACCACGCAGCCCACAGACAAGCGCTGTCTAACGCTTTCCTGCGGACTACTTTAGAGCCTTGCTCATCCTTACAGCTCCGGGCGAGCTAACCATATGTACGCCAATACATATGGCCTTCCTCTTTCGTCATGGGCTCAGTATGAGCCGCGACCCATGACTACACATCTTCAGCCGGTAAAAACTCCGTATGAAATTGTCAAATTGCAATTATATACTGCCTTTGAAATACGCCATACTAACAATCGAGCATGTGCGTTGCGGTTTTCCCAAAGTGTCATGCTTTGAGAAAAAATAACGAAAAAAATCGATCCCGTTTCGATTTTATTATACAGCAACATGCCAAATTGTCAATCTCAAACATTATAATTCCCAAACAAAAAGCCGAAAATTTGCGTCACAACAGTATATTTGTAATTCTATTTCAAACAGCAGCGAAAGGAGGATTCTCTTGTCAAACACAGGCGAGAACATCTACGAGCGCCGGGATTGGCGCTGGGAGGGACGGTATATCTGCGGAAGAAAACCGGATGGCCGCGCACGATATATTTCCGTCTATGGTCGAAGCCGCACTGAGGTGCAGACCAAAATACAAAAACAACTGCAAACAAGCGCCTCAAACTCCGAACCGCCGGGCATCGGACAATCTGATCTGACGGTAAATCAGCTTTTTGAACTGTTCCTGAAACGGGCAACCGTCAAACGCTCCACCTACGCCAGATATAAAACCGTAATCGATCTTCACATTCTTCCGCGTCTTGGTAAGCGGCGGGTATGCACTTTGACGGCGAAAGAACTTTCTGCGTATCTTTGGGAGAAACGCAGGCACGGAAATCTGCGGACAGGCGGTGCGCTTTCCGAGAAAAGTGTGCGTGACCTCGCAGTTTTGATAAAAAGTGCACTCCGATTCGCGCAGAGAGAGCTGCATGTGTACGCGGACGCGCTCAATATGTCGCTGCCGACGTATAAGCAAAAGCGCGTGCGCACCTTTTCCGCACCAGAGATACAGCGGATGGAAACAGAAATGCAAAATACACCCGACAGAAAAAATCTTGCAATCGTGTTGGCACTGTGCGCCGGGATGCGGATCGGTGAAATTTGTGCGCTGCGGGTATCCGATGTTGATTTTCTGGCAAGTACGATTGAAATTCAGCAGTCTGCCCAGCGAATCCAGATCGGCCAGAAAACAAAACTGCTGGTGCAAAGCCCCAAGAGCGACGCCTCAAGGATGCGGTTCGCGGGCTCCCAGAAGATGCATATGTGCTGACAGGGCGTGTGGATAAACCGATGGAGCCGCGCACACTTCGTTATTTCTTCGACCGTTTTCAGAAGCGCTGCGGCATACAGCGACGAAATTTTCATGTTTTACGGCACACATTCGCCACACGCTGCATCGAAACAGGCGCAGACAGTAAGAGTGTCAGCGAGATTCTCGGTCATGCCGATGTGCAGACCACGCTCAGATTGTACGTCCATCCGTCTATTGAGACCAAGCGGCGCGTCATCGAAAACGCTGCGTGCATGAGCTTCGGTGCGTAAAAGTCTATTCGCCGTCAGCGGTTCTACTCGACAAACCGCCTAATGCCTTGGTATGTCAGCGAAAATTGATCGGTGTATCTCAAAGCATGACACTTTGGGAAATTTACAACGCCGGTACTTTTTATTCTATTTGTATTTTATCATGTTTTATTGCAGGTGAAATTTTCAGCTTGCAGGTGCATGTAAAAAAGAAGGATGCCCTTGCTGGGCATCCTTCACGTTTCGTTCAGGTTAAATGCAAAGATGCCAACTGTTGCGAGGTATCGCTTCTATTCCATGCTCATGTGCGTATCTGACTGGTCTCTCGTGGTTGGAGATTTTGGTTATACTTTTCGATTTCATTCGACTGAGAAATTTCTCGATGAGAGCGCTTCAAAATACGCATATGTTTCCGGTGTCAGCTCTTTGAGCAGCGTCAGTGTCCGCGTATTGCCAGAACACCAGTACGCGAAGAACTCTGCGAAGTATTCCAAGCTGCTGCTCTTTGCGTGTTCGCTCATCGGCGCGTTTGCCGCTTCCAGCTCGTACAGGCGGTCGTGTTCTTCCGGAAAGCCGAGCAAAGAATCGTAAAAATGTCCGAACTCATGCAGCGTTGCGCCAGACTCGGAAACATAGATGCGGTTCTCGCCGAAGATAGTCGCGCCAATGCAGTTGACGCCGAGCTGCTGACCGAGGTTTGCCGTATAATTGCCGTCTATGACGTATGTCCAGCCGTTTTCGTTGAACGCATCGAGGATCGGCTGCGGCACTTTCCGGACTTCCAGCAGGAACTTGTTCGCGCTGCACTGCATCCGGTTTTCCACCGCGACCGGCGTATTGGGCGGCGTGACGGTCAGATTCTGCGTCAGGAGGGCATGAAGAAGCTGTGCGGCTTCGGCGCGTGTGGCGAGTTCCGCTGCCGTCTTATTTTCAGCACAAAGCCCAAACGCTTTTCCGACGCGCAGAGCATTTTCACTGTCGGACAACCAGTCCAATCCGTAAAGCGTCGCGTCGTAGAGCGGTATCTTCATCGCCGCAAAGGCGCTTAAGAATAGTTCACCGCGGCAGATGAATCCGGTTTCATCACCAATCGCGGTCGGCTGCAACCGCGCTTTTCGGACGGCAGTCTGGACAGCGCTTGTGCTTACTTCCTGCCAAGACGCGCCCTCCGGTTTTTCGTCCAGCGCACGGCAAAGCATCGCCGCCCACTGACCGACAGTGATCTTCTCGTTTGGCGCGAATCTGCCGGATGCCGTACCTCTCAGGATGCCAGCATTGGCAAGGTACGAAACGGATTCCGCATAGACCGCTTTCTCCGGCACATCCGTAAAGTCCAAGGAAAAAGCAAAAGCCGGTACCGTCAGCACCATCGACAGCACCAGCAGGATGGATATGAACTTGATTTTTCTCATAAAATTCTTCCCTTTTTGATTTCAGATTTCTCTTTTCTGTATTTGGATCTCAGATAGAGTTGGCCCTTCAAGCCGTGCCGTAGTGTCATGGCGCTGGTGACAGCAAAAGCGCGGACGTTCCCCCTGGCGGGGATCGTCCGCGCTGCTATTTGCCATCCATATTTATAATGTATAAGTTCGATGTACAGCTCCCATTCTCGCGGTGTCGGCGCTGGCGCTGGACGTATCCGGCGTGTTCCAGATCGTTCAACGCCCTTTGCACTGTGCGCGGCGAGAGATGCAGGTCGCGGGCAATGGTTTTCACGCCCGGCCAGCAGCTCCCGCCGCCTGCGCGGTCGCGGAGGTACATATAGACTGTCCGCGCCCGGTGCGGCAAATCAGGATCGGCGTAAATTTCACCGAAGAAGCTCATTTCTCGGCATAGCTGCTCATATAGTCATCCGCTTTCGGCGTTGCGACCTGCTGCGGTTTCGAATACAGACTTTTCTTGATATTCATCAGCAATTCCTCCTTTCCTGCGTAGTAGACCTCGCGCTGGGCACGTTCCGGCACCTGATACGGTTCCTCAAACTTGATGCCCCATTTGAAGTATAATTGCAGCTTGGTGCGCATCGGGTGCGTGCCGGTTTTCATGACAACAAATTCTCCCTTCGGGAGACTTTTCAGCTCATCCGGCGAGAGCAAAGCGCGCTCCGCCATTTGCAGACTCTGGCTGTTGCTGTCCTTTCCCTTACTGATGGAGCCGGTAAGGACTGTCCGGCTGCCGAGGGCTTTGGACAGCGTCTCCGCTGTCTGACTGTTCGGCGCAAAGCCGCCGAAGATCGTATCCTGACAGTTATCGGCTATGATCTCCGCGCCCTCCTTGCCGTAATTCTTTTCGAGCTGCGCAAGGCTTTGAATGATCGGCACGAGCGTCAGCTTGCGGCTTCGGCCTGCGGAGAACAGCGGCAGAACGTCAAAGGGCGGCATCGTGCCAAATTCGTCGCAGTAAAATACCACGCGCTTTTTCAGTTTTCCTTCGTTCGCGTCCGCAATGGAAAACAACTCCCGCGACAGGTTTTGGATCATAAGCCCCGCCATGAAGTGTTTCGTCGGATCTTCCTCCGGGATGATCAGAAAAATTGCACACTTCTCAGAGGCAAAGTGCTCCGCATCGATTGGACTGTCATAGCAGAGCACCTGTTCCTGCTCGGAATCGATGAATGAATTCAGACGTGAAAGCACCGTGGACATGACGGAAGCCATGCCTTGTTCGGAGGAACTGGTTGCTGCGGTCGCCATCCAGCCTGCCTTATGCGTATCCGGCAGGCTGTCTATCAGAACCTGAAATCCATTCTTCTTTCCCATGGGAGCCATCAGTTCCTTCACCAGCTTGAACACGGACATGATGTGCCGCTTGTCATGCCCCGCGCTGTCCGGTGGAATAAACTCAGACAGCGTCATGATCACGGTTGCCAGCACGCCCTCTGCTGCGTCATAGAAGTACGAATTCTGTCCACGATCCTGCTCGTCGCCGCCCGGATTGACGATGGTTTTGGCGAGGATCTTCGCATATTTTTCTGCATTCGCCCGTGCTGCAAGGTTGTCCGGATGCTCACGGGCCACGTCCATGTAGCGGTTGACCAGTGTCATCAGATTATTTCCATCCGAGTGGATCGGGTTGCGCAGGTCGACCACTGATACGCGATAGCCATAGTACTTCTGCGCGATCCTTCCGCAGTTGCGCGCGAG
>OGLH01000287.1_pt1 | contig 18940 bp, 15 predicted proteins | sample 1572791 | NCBI WGS metagenome assembly OGLH01 (sample SAMEA2581913, study PRJEB24529) | metagenome | biome: Human gut stool | place: China | collected 2011
GGCTGCCGCCGCTGCCGCTGCGGGCGGCACAATGTTCATAACCCTTCCCGTAAAACTTGCCTCAACGCTCCTTATGGCACTTGCCTTCCCGCCGCACAGCTTTCGCGAGCTTATGCATTCCGCCGCAGCATTGTTCCTCTCTGCGGCGGTTGCAGGCGGGGCGGTGCTGCTCGCCGCTCTTGCATTCGGCGGAACTCTCCGCGGCGGCGTCATTTACGGAGCAATTCCCCTTCGCGCCGCGCTTTTGGGTGCCGCTGCCGCCGCATTTATGCCGCGCAGCATCAGAAAAATCCTTTCCCGGCGGGTTCGAAACGAGCAAATCGTTCATATTGAATACGAATTCGCCGCTCCGAACTCAAACCGGTGCGAAAAAAACAAATCAAGTCATGAAAGCAAAAGTTCGGGAATAACAATTTTAAAAAGAGACAAGCGCATTTTCTCGGCCGAATGTCTCGGCATTATCGACACGGGCAATGCGCTTTCCGAACCGATTTCCGGGCTGCCGGTCATTGTGTTGGGGGCGAAACGGCATTCGGAGTTTGCGCAGGCGGCAAATGTTCCGATTCCGATGCGTACCGCCGCCGGCGAAAGTCTTCTTTTCGGGTTAAAGCCCAAAAAACTGCTTATTAACGGCTGTCCCGTTGAAGCAATTCTTGCCGTCGGTGCAAAGCTTGATGCCGCGCTTGTTCCCGCCGTTCTGGCGGTTGATGCAGCCCGCCCGCAGCGCAGCACGAATTTACCGTGAAAGACGTTGCGGCTTCTCCGCGGAAGACGCTGCGGCAGGTCGGTGTTTTCGCTCAAACCGCATTTATTCAAAAAGTTCAAAAGTCGAAAAGGAGGACTGAATATGCTGAATTTTATCAGGAAGCTGCTGTCAAAGCTTTACAGAAAACTCGGAATCTCGGCAGATCTCGGGTATATCGGCACGGGCGTTTCTCTGCCGCCGCCGCTTTCGAAAGAAGAAGAGCTGCGGCTGACCCTGCTTTTCACAAACGCGGACGACTCCCCCGTTGCCCGCGAAACAGCGGAGCAGGCGAAAAACACGCTGATCGAACATAACCTTCGCCTTGTTGTTTATATTGCGAAAAAATTTGAAAACACAGGTGTTTGCATTGAAGACCTCATCTCGATCGGCACGATCGGACTTATCAAAGCCGTCAACACATTCCGCGCGGACAGGAACATCAAGCTTGCAACCTACGCAAGCCGCTGCATCGAAAATGAAATCCTTATGCATCTGCGCAAAACCGTAAAGCAAAAGCTTGAAGTCAGTCTTGACGAACCGTTGAATGTGGATTGGGACGGCAACGAGCTTTTGCTCGGCGACATTCTCGGCACGGACGGCGATGTTGTGGGGCAGGGCATTGAGGATGAAGTTGACCGGCAGCTGCTGCATATTGCGCTTAACAAACTCGGCGCACGGGAAAAGCGCATAATAGAACTTCGCTTCGGGCTGAACGGCTGCCGCGAATACACACAAAAGCAGGTTGCGGATATGCTCGGCATTTCCCAAAGCTATATTTCAAGGTTAGAAAAGAAAATTATCAACGAGTTATATAAGGAAATCACGGCAATGTCATGATGTCTCGCGTCAATGAAAAAAAGCGGATTCGGAGTTTATATCCGTCCCGCTTTTTGGCTTTCAGCTTTTTTCGTTGACCGCATTATTTATTATTGCTCAAGCAGAAGCCTCCGCAGGGCTGCAACGCTTACCGCCGTTTCAGCCGCACCCGCTTCCTCAAGCTCCGCCTTTGTGCCGTAACCGAACAGCACACCGACAGCGGGAATTCCGAACTCCGCCGCGCCCGTCACATCATAGCATCTGTCTCCGACCATAACGGTGCCGCTGGTTTCAAGGGCAGGCCTTCCTTCCGCCGTTCGCAGCGTTCGGCGAATATCCGGAACGCTGTTCAAAATGTGTTCAATGACCTGCCGTTTTTCCGGGCGTGCCTCATCAAGCGTGTTTCCTGCAACAAAATCAAAATATTTCAGCAAATCAAAGTGCTCCAGTATCTCAACCGAAAACTCCTCCGGTTTGCTTGTTGCAAGTATTATCCTGCTGCCCGCAGAGCGAAGCTCCGCAAGCAGCTCTGCAATGCCCGGATAAACCTCGTTTTCGAATTTTCCGCCGGCGGCAAACCTGTCGCGATAATAGTCGAGTGCAAGTTTTGCCTTTTCATCGTCAAAGCCGTAATATGTTTTGAACGAATACATAAGCGGCGGCCCGATAAAGCGGAAGAGCTCCGATCTGTCCGAAACACTGATGCCGAATTTTTTCAATGCATACATCACCGAGTTTGTGATGCCGAGCGCAGGATCGGTCAGCGTGCCGTCAAGGTCAAACAGAACATATTCATATTTTGCAGTCGTTTTTTTCATTTGATTTCTGTCTCCGTCTCCGATTTCCACGTTTTGCGCCGTTCCCGGCTTGTCACGGCGTAACATCGTCGGGCTTCGCAAGCGTTTCCGGCGAACGCGCGTCAAGCTTGCTGAAGTAATAGGTCATTATATCCTCTATTGCACCCGCACTGGACGAGCCCGAGAGTCCGTTCGGAATACAAACGCAGATTGCAATATCGGGATTGTCGTTCGGTGCAAACGAAACGAACCAGCTTGTGTTCTGAATGTCGATGGTAACGTTTCCGACCTGTGCCGAACCCGTTTTGCCGCTTATCTTTGCAAGATAGCCAAGCTGCTCAAATTCCTCGCTGAATGCATCACCCGCCGTGCCGCCGTCCTCCGGGGAAACAACGCCCGCCATGCCGCGGCGGATAGCCGTCCAATATTCCTCGGGAGCATCGATTTTGTTAAAAACGGAAGGTTCGGTTGAAACAAGCGTCTCCCCGCCGGATGAAACAACGTTTTTCACAATATGCGCATTATAAACGGTGCCGCCGTTTGCAATTGCGGAAACATAGCGAACAGCTTCGATCGGAGTCACGAGCAGAATGCTCTGACCGATACCCGTGCGAATTGTGAGGGTTGACTTCCACTGGATTTCGTTCAGAACGGAAGTGATTTCGTTCACCCAATTGCGGGAACGTGAGATTCCGTCCGGAATACCCAGTTCTTCGCTCAATATGCTTCGAACCGCATCGCCCTTGCCCGCAAGGCTGCCGTCCTGCAGCTGCATAAGCCTTTCGGCACATTTTTCAATCGCGGCTTCGTCAATTTCAACACCGCGAACGGTCTGATAGCCGCGCAGGGTTTTGCAAAGGGAACGGAAAACAAGCCCGGGCATACTCGTAGCCTGTTCATTGTGCAGCTTTGTATTGTCGTAAAGATCCTGCTGCCCGCCGATAGTGCCCTGTGCTTCGCCCGTCAATTCAATCTCCGTGCGGCTTGCAAGCCCGAGCTTTTTGGCCCAATCCGCAAGTTTGTCTATACCGAGACGGTTTGCAACTTCGCAGAAATAGTAGTTGCAGGAATTCTTCAACGCTTCGATTATCGTCTGGTTATTGTGCCGCTGCGGATATTTCGTCCAGCACTTGACCGGGTTCTGCATGATGGCTTCGCCCGTTTCCGGATCCTTAACATAATAGGGAGATTCATCGTCGATTGTTTCATCGATTCCGACAACACCCTCCATCAGCCCCGCAAACCCGGTGCACATTTTGAAGATTGAACCCGGCGCAAGTTTCATTGAAATTGCTTTGTTTCGCGCGGGGGTCGTTTCCGCCGCTTCATCGCTCTTCATAAGGTAATCCACCTGTTCCGGCGTCAGTCCGTTGATGAACCAGTTCGGATCGAACGAGGGATACGATGCCATTGCAAGCACGTTGCCCGTGTTAACATCCATAACAACGATTGCACCTGTTTTTGCAAGCTTTATATCGTCATATTCCGCGTATTTCCCATCGTATTGTCCGTCACCGTCGGCGTCGATCAGCGCCTGCTGCTTTTGGTTGATGTTCTGAATTATGTCTTTCAGTGCGTTTTCAACAACAAGCTGCATTGAAAGATCGATGGTCAGCGTAACATCGCTTCCGTCCGTCGGCGGAGTTACCGAAAGAACCTCTATAACGGATTTGTTCGCATTCGTTTTCACAACGGTGCTGCCGTGATGTTCCGTTGAACAACCGGTCAGGTACTTTTCCATGGTTGCTTCAACACCGGACACGCCGATATAGTCGTTGTAATCATAACCCGCCGAAATGTATTGTTCGGAATTCTCCTCGCTCATTTTCTGACAATAACCGAGAATATGCGCGGCGGTTTGCCCGTAAGGGTACACTCTGCGCGTGCTCTGCTCGGTTATAATTCCTTCAAGCTTTGCCATTTCAAGCTTTGCAACAACTTCCGTGCCGACATCGCGGGCAATGGTTACCGGTTCGTAGCTCCTGTAGTCGTTCAAAAGCACCTCCTGCCGAATCGAAATGACCTTCACAGCGTCTTCAAACGGCAGTTCCTCCGGAATGAACCACATTTTGCGCAGCTTCAGATATGCATCCTCCGCCGAGATCCATTTTGTGATATCGTCTTCATACTTTTTGGGGATCACGAAGCCGCACACGTTGCAAAAGTTTTTGTAGCGTGATTTTATCGTGCGTTCGTTTTCGCTGCCCCAGTCGTAATACAGCTCACCTTTTTCGTTTTTGCGGATATAGGACGTGTCAATGGTTTCGCTTCCGCCTTCGTTGATTATTTTTATCGCCTCAATAAGTGCCTCGGTGTAAACCGCGCTGTCGTAATCACTGCGGTTGTCCCCGTCGCGCATAAAGCAGACATTGTAGCAGGTTTCATCATACGCAAGCACAAGGCCGTTGCAGTCGTAAATTGTTCCGCGCCTGCCCCGCGTCACAATGGTGTTTGTTGCCTCTTTTTCGGCATTTTCCGTGTAGTAATCGCCGTTTTTTATTGTAAGGCCGTAAAGTGTTGTCAGCAATGTTCCCATCATCATAAGGAGCACAACCGCAAGAATAATGAAACGCCCCAAGGGCTTGCGTGCAATCTTTTCCGCCATGATTTTTCCTTTCCGCCTCAGGCTTTGATTTTATCTTCCCGTTTTACTTGCTCTGTTCTTCAATTCAGCCCGTTTTTTCTGTCCGCTCACGTCCTTTTGCTGCTTTGTTTTTATTCTCTCGAATCGATATCGCGATGCCAAAGCGACTTGAACAGAACTTTTTTGAAAATAACATGCGCAAGAGCTGCAAACCCGCCCGTCAGCACGGCGGACGGCAGGATATGCGTGAGCAAAAGCATAAAATAACTGCTCAAATTTCCGCCCGAAATAAGCAGCGTAAACAGCAGTATATGTTCTTTGACCGTGTATGCAACGGCTGCAACGCCTGCGGGAACAATAACGTTATCCGCATAAAACTTGTTGTAGAACGCTCCGCCGGCAAGTGCCGCAATCAGCAGCGAAAGCGATGTTAATCCGATATATTTGTTGTAAACAACATCAATAACGAAACCGATGCCTATGCCGACCGCCGCAAACGGCGCAGCCCCGCCCATCACACTCAGTGCCGCAATAACCGCAAGCACGGTGTTCGGCCAAAAAACCGGCGAACCGAACACTCCGAAAAGCACCGTGTCAATATAAAATGCCGCTGCAAGGGCAATTGCAATGACGTATTTCCGCATCAGCCTTCCCCGTTCCCGGTGATGATAAACACTTCTTCAATATGAACAAAATCCACAGAGGGCGAAATTATCGCATTTGCCTCGCCGTCCGACGTCAACACTTCACGCACGGAGCCGATTTTTATTCCCTTCGGGTAAATGCCGCCGATGCCGCTTGTGATAACGGTGTCTCCCGGAACAAGGTCCGTTCTGTCCCTCGGCAGGTAGTAAAGCTCCATACCCGCCTCGGAATCCACCGTGTTCAGCACACCGCGAACCATGCAGTTGTCCCGCGTGCGCTCCACCATTACGGGGACGGACGTTTCCGCATCGATCACAGCCGTGACTTTGCTCCATGTTGCGCCGACCTCCGTAACCCTGCCGACAAGCCCGTCCGCACAAATCACGGGCATGTCAACATCAATGCCCTGATTCCGTCCGGCATTAACGGTGAAAACCCGAAAATAAATATCCGTTGACCTCCCCGTGACGGATGCCGCAACACCCGAACACTCGCCGAACGAACCGGAGTATTCCAAAAGGCCGCGCAGCCGCTCGTTCTCTTTTTTAAGCTCCTCAAGCTCCAGCTGCATTTTGTTATAGAGTGCAAGCTCGCTTTTGAGTTTTGCGTTCTCCTTATCCGCATCGGTCGTGTTAAAAACTCCGCGGAAAAAATCGGCAATTGAATTCGAGGCGCGTGCGGCAAACCCCTGCACCGGGGTCAGAACCGCACCCACCGCATTTTCAAACCAATTTGCAGTTCCCCTGCCCGCGCTTGCAAGTATCATTGCCGCAAGCACAACAAGCGCAACGATCGTTATCAGCACGGGTTTGTTTTTGCCGAAGCCGCCTTTTTTCATTTTTTTTATCAGTTCCTTTAATGCAATTAAGCAGCGAATCAAAAAAACCCGCCGTATACATTATAACCCCTATCCCCGGCTTTTTCAAGAGCGGCGGCCGGCATAGCGGCAGTGTTCACAATATTTGCGGATTTTTTCATTATTTTCCAAAATTTTTGCATTTTCGACCTGTTTTTTGCATTTTACATATATCATACCCGAAAAAACATTGATAATTGGGTTGACAATTATATAAAATCCCTGTATAATAGGGACGGTTGTAAAGGCAAGCAACTCATTGTACATGTATATATGAAAGAGAGATAACTACTATGCAGCTTAAAGACATTGCAGAAGAAATGCAGCAGCGGTCAATGGCAGCAAGAGACTGGGTTTTCCAGGTACTGCGCACCGCAATCATCCGCGGGGTGCTTCCCGGCGGAATGCCCCTTCGTCAGGACGAAATCTCCGCACAGCTCAGCGTCAGCCACATTCCCGTCAGGGAAGCTTTCCGCCAGCTTGATGCGCAGGGTCTTGTCCGCATTTACCCCAACAGGGGTGCCGTTGTTACAAAGCTCACCCGTGAGGAGCTTGAAAATGCAATGGACACCCGCATCATCCTTGAAATGGGTGCGATTCGTGCCGCGATTCCGCTCATGACGGACGAATGCATTGAAAAGGCTGCCGTCATTCTTCAGGAATGCGAAACCGAAACCGATGCAAACAAGCTTGAGGATCTTAACCTCCAGTTCCATTTCGCTCTCTATGAAGCAACGGGCAACACTTTCCTGCTCCAGCTCATCGAACAGCTCCATGCGAACGTGGATCGTTATATCCGTCCCTACTATTCCGCAACCGAAGTCAGCGCGCAGTCCAAGGGCGAGCACTACAAGCTCCTTGATGCATGTCGTGCGGGCGACAGCGAATATGCGGCGGCAATCCTCCGCACCCACCTTGAAAAGACCAAGGTGCTTTCACTCAATTCGCCCATTCTTCAGAGCTGATCCCGTCAGCTTTCCCTCACCGGAGTTTTCCGCCTGTTTCCGAATGCGCAGGCTTGCCTTCCGTGCGCTTTCGGATGTTTCGGTTATTCCGCAGGAATCAACAACTATATTTACCGAAAGCGTTTCGAGCCGCAGGCTTCTGCCCCCGGCTCGTTCGTTTTTTTAACCGATTCCCGCCCCCCCTTCAGCTTTAAACCGACAGCTTTAACTCATTGATCGTCTTCAACTTTTATGCCGTTCGAACGGGAGCGAAACGTTTCTGTCCTCTCCCGCGGCTTTGGCTGTTTTCTGTTGTTTAATTACCAATTGTATTCTATTCGACTTTCGCTACAATAACGGTCATATCATCCGTTCGCCCGCCTTTTTCATCCGCAAAGGCAAGCAGTTCTTCAGCCGCCGCTTTCGGGCTGCCCGCATTTCGTGTTCTGTCCGTCACGGCAGCAACAAGTTCCTTTCCCAGTGCATCCGCAACCCCGTCGCTCATCATAACAACGATATCACCCTTCCGCAGCCGCGCCGTGCACACAGCGGGCCTTGCCTGCGGAAGAATTCCGACCGGCAGTGCCTCCGCATAGAGCGTGCTCAGCCGCCCTTCCCGCAGGATATAACTCGGCGGTGCGCCATGCTTTGCAAGGCTGATGCTCCCGCTCACCGTGTCAAACACAAGCGCATCAAGTGTTGCGTACATATCCTCCCCTTCCCGTAGAAGCAGTCTGTTAAGGCATTCCGCCGCTTCCTCCGGGCGAAACCCGACGCCCGTCAGGGCTGCAAAAAGTTCAACCGTCCGAAGGCTTTCCCTCCGCGCAGGTCCTCCGCTGCCCATGCCGTCGCTGATTGCTGCCATGTGCAGCCCGTCAAACTCACGCACGCAGCAGCTGTCTCCCGTTTCGCTGTTCCCCGCCTTCGGACTCACGGCGCAGCCGAATGAGATGCGGTATTTCTGCCCCCTGCCGTACACTCCGTCCAAGGCAAGTTTTTTTATGCAGTTTGCAACACCCGCAAGCTGACGGTTGACAAACCCGTCCGCCGCTGCCTGCTCGCCGCTTCCGTTCGGTTCAAACAGCTTGGCCATCTGTCCGAGCACATCCGCAAGCGAATTCAGCTTGTATGTCACTGCCGACAGCCGCTGTTCATATTTGCCGTCACGGTATCCGGGACGGTTCGCATCCAGTTTTTCAAAAAAATCATCCGGAACAGCAAGAAATGCAGCGGCGGCAATAAGCGTCTCCGCAATGTTCAGCTTTCCCGCACCGGGTATTAAAACCGCAAAAACGATCGAAGCGGCGGTAAAGCCGCCCCCTATTCCCCATTTTCCGAAAACACGCAGACAGCAGCAGAGCAGTGTGCAGCTGCAAAGCACTGCAACAAAAACAAGATCCCCGCCGCAGCCCATAACCCGCCCGACCGCAGCCGCAGCCGCGCACGAAACCGCAGCAATACCCTTCGAATATGCTGCCAGCATACAGAAAACAGCTGCAGCCACCGCCCCCGGGCTGATTCCGAAAAGCTCAAATTTCCCGAATGCCATGACGGCGACGCCCGCAAGCAATGCGATTGTAACGATCCTTTCGTCCGTAACTTCCCGTCTGCCGAGAATGCTTTCAATCCCGCCGAGCGCATGCCGCATCAGAACCGCCGCCGCAACGGAAACGCATATGCCCCCGAAATACCCCGCCGCGCCCTGTATCGTCAGCGTTCCGAAAACCGGGTAAAGCACCGTCAGCACCGCCGCCGTGTATAAATATCTCATTCCTACCGGAAGGCGTTTCTTTTTCTTTTGCAAAAATGTGCAGAGCAGGATAAGCATCGCCGCAGCCGCGCCTTGCGGACGCCCGCCTGCGAGACTGCCCAGAACCGTGCCCGCAAACGCCGGGTATATGTTCATTCCCGCGCACCATATCGCGCAAAGGAACGCAATTCCCAACACGGGCAATGCATAACTCCCTCCCGCGCCGAACAATGAGCCCATGCCTGCCGGCATTCCGTATGCCGCAAGCAAAGCCGCTGCCGCAGTTACGGGAAACACCTCCGGCATCGCTGCCCGGAGCAGCCTGCCCGGCTGTATATGCCGAAACAATCCGCCCCGAGCTGCACCGATAATCCTCCTTATTGTTTCCATGACTCTCTCCTCGCTTAATTTGCAATTCGGAATGCAGAACAGAATTAATAATTCATATCAAAATCCGATTGTCCTGATTCTACCACTCCTGCCGCACTTTGGGTTGTCGCTTTTCCGCCGCATTTTTTGCTTGCTTTTGGCGGAGAGCTTGCAGGGAAGTGCCGAATCAGGGTTCTTTTGGAAAAAAGCCGCGGATTCGGTTTTTTCGCAAAGTCGAGCCTCGCCGCTGCGTATCTTCCGATAATTCCGTATTAAGTACCGCAAACCGCCTGTTAACATTCAATTGTCGCTTCTCATGCGACCCCTTCCCCTCTCGGCAGCGTTAAAATATGCCCGTAAACAGTAAATCTGACACTTTAAGGAGGATGTTAAAATGAAAAAGAACCTTACCGAAATTGTGTTTATTCTTGACCGCAGCGGCTCAATGAGCGGACTTGAGGCGGACACCGTCGGCGGATTTAACTCAATGCTCCGCAAGCAGCAGCGGGAAGAGGGCGATGCTTTTGTTTCGACAATTCTTTTCGACAATGTAAGCGAAGTCATCCACGATCGCGCAGACATTAAATCCGTCCGACCCATGACCGAAAAGGATTATGTTCCCCGCGGCTGCACCGCGCTTCTTGATGCTGTCGGCGACGCGATTCAACACATCGGGAATATCCATAAATATGCCCGCGAGGAGGATGTTCCCGAGCATACGCTTTTTATCATCACAACCGACGGCATGGAGAACGCAAGCCGTCGGCACAGCGTCGGCAAAGTAAAGAACATGATCGAGCGGCAAAAAACAAAATACGGTTGGGAATTCCTTTTTCTCGGCGCAAATATGGATGCGGTGGAAACCGCGGGAACATTCGGAATTGCGGCGGAGCGCGCCGTTACCTACCGTGCCGACAGCAGGGGAACACGCCTCAATTACGATGTTCTCAGTGAGGCAATCTCCGATATCCGCTGCGATGCCGCCCTTTCGCCGAGTTGGAAGAGCCGCATTGAGCAAAACGAAGGCAGCAAGCAAAAATAACCGTGCCGTTTTTCATGCAGAGTTGCTCTGCTTTTTTCCGAATAATGCAAAAAGCAGGCAAAGACCTCCTGCCGCACAAACACTGTTTAAAGGTAGTCCGTGAGTAAATGTACTCCGTGAGTACACCCGAATAAACTCCGTTTGCCCGAGGTCTTTGCCCGCTTTTGCGTTCAGCATCCGTATTTGTTTAATAATTCAAATTGCTCCGTCCGTGCTGCGCTTTCGCATCTTATCTGTCCGCACCGTCGCATTCGTCGGGATGTTTATCCCTGCAATCGGCGTTTGCGCACAATTCGGTTTCGATATGCAGTTCGCATTCGTCGACAATACCGTCAATTCGTCCTGTCAAAAGATCTCCGTCGGATTCAAGCGAAATGTTTCGCATTGTTCCGTCTTTTTGAACAACATATGCTTTCACCTGTTGCGTTTCGAGTTCCGCCGCATCCAGCTGAATCGTGATCCTTTTCAGCGCGGGGTCAATAACTATGCAGTTGTATGCGTTTTCAACATCTTCAAGCTTTTTAAGGGTTGAACCGCGTGCTGCGCCTCCCCTTCCGCCGACTGCAACCGGCGACCGGAAGATGAATCCCGTGCCGACCTGTTTTATCTGCTGTGCAGCAGCTTCAATTGCATCATGAACCTTTCGGAACGTTATTGAAATCACCGATTCCGAATTTCTTCCGTCCGCCCTTACCCACTCGGTTTCGGGCGCACCGCTGAGGGCATTTTTCTGTTCTGCCGCCGTAAAATCGATTCCGAGTTCGGCAAGTTTTCTTTCCGCCTTTTCAAAGTCACCTTTTTCCGCCATGATGGCAAGCGTTTCCGCGTTGATTCCGTCCAATGCGGCAAGGCTTAATGCAGCAGCGCAATACCTTTCATAGCATTCTTCGCATTCAATAAGGTGCTGCAGTTCCTTCTTCTCCGCTTCGCTGTATACCTCCCCCTGCACTTCGATTTCCGCAAGGCGGTACAGCTCATCAAATTTAATATGTTCGTTTTTCATACTCTGCCTCCCGTAAAAGCTTTGTACAGTATGCTCGGCTTAACTTCCCCGTCTCTCGCAAGCATATACTCCGGAATAAAATCCTCGGCATTTTTTATTATTTCTTTGTTTTGTATTACAATTTCGCTGACTTTTTTGACGCAGCTCTTATGCACGGCGGTTGACCAGTGTTCTGTTTCGCTTGTTGTGAACTTCTCCGTATACACAATTTTTCGCAGCGGCACATTGCCTGTAACGGTCATCATTTCATCGTCAAGATGTGTCCGAAAATACTTGCTCCAGCCGAGAGATTTCAGAAAGGTTTCCTTTATTTCCCGTTCGGATTCATCCGCAAGGGTTTCCACCGTTTTTTTACCCATGACCCTAAACGCCTCACTTACGGATGTGGTTTTGTTATCGTCAACAGAGCCCCGAATATGCGGCAGCAGTCTTGCATAAAACAGTGCAAGACTCGACTGCGGCGGAACCTCAAGGCTCAAAAAGGCTTTAACGTAAATCAGCACTGCCGTCGCAGCAAACTGTCGGCGGGCATCGTCCCACGGTTCATAGTGCGAATCGGATTCTATGTTATCCGCAAGCGTTGTTCCGTCCTCGTTCGGCTTTCCCAATGATATCGGAATATAGCCTTCCCCCGTTTCGGGGTCCTTCAGCTTGAACCGCTCTCTCTGCAAATTTGCAAATTGATTCCTGCACACATTGCTGATATAGCCCATTATATTTTCAATATATTCGTTCTCCGACCTATGCTTGTCAAGTCCTTCCAACATAGCCAGGCAGCTTTCGTTAACAACGTCTTGAACATCCTCCGGACTCATCGTGCCCCCTGCATTGTGAGCAAGCCGTCGTACTTTTGCATTGCAAAATACCATTATTGTTTCGTGCAAGACCTTCCGCGTTTCTTCGTCCCCTTTCTCCATGAATTCCTCGTATGCCGACCGAATATCCCGCTCCGTTTCGCGCATTGCGTCCGACCGTTTGATAACGGCATTAATGTGCTGTTTGCGTTCCAAATGCTTGTTGTCATTTTGTTCCCGTTGCTCCATCTCTATACCTCCCTCAGTTGCACCGGAAGCAGGTGAACCCTGCCCAGTAAATCTCGTTATTGAAAGGGGCGAACTTCGGAGGCATATTCGAAAGCGCCAAAACGGCTTCCCTCGTCTCCGCGCTCAGCTCCCCGTTCTTTAATGCAATGTCAAACCAGTTTTTCTCCTCAAGCTCTTGTATCATGACCCGCCGCAGATATTTTTTTGCAGCGCGCAGTGCCGCAGGCGGAGAAAGCTTGCGGCCTTTATATTGGCGGTAGAATTCGGTCATCAGCACCGCCGAAGCAAAATCATCCGCCGTCCACAGGCAGGAAATTACATATTTCACTCCCGCCGCGGCAAAACCGCCCACCATTCCGCAAAAACCCTTTGCCAAAACCGCATCGTTCATTCCGCCGAAACAGGCCGAAAGCACAACAAGCTCAACATTTCGGCAGTCCATTCGACTTATTTCATCGGCGGTAACGATGCCGTTGCCGTATTTTTCCGTTGCATTGCCGTTTTTCAACCAGTTTCCCGCACCGGCAAACAGCAGGCACGATGAATAAAGGGAATTCGTCTCCTCCTCAAGATCAAAAAATCCATGCGTTGCAATATGGATATTTCGCTTTGTTCCGCAGTTCAGCAGATGGTTCTTGCTCGCTTCCGCACCGACAAAACAGCTTTCACCGCAATAAAGGCTCACCATATTCGCCTCAATCTCGCTGAAAGGCAGCGGGCAAATATCCTGATTTCTCAAATCGGCATAAGAAACCATGCGTTCGTTCCCGCCCGATTCGTGTTTTTTATCTTTATCACTATCCTGCTTTGCCTTGGGCGGTATCGTTTTTTCGTTGAGCAGGTACTTCGGATTGCCGATGATAAGGCTTCCGCTGCCGTTCGCCGCCCCGTCACTGCCGAACAGGAAGTCCCTTGAGCATTCAATGATAACGAAATTATGTCTATCCCCGGGAATATCCCTTTTGGACCTTCCCAACACGTCAAAAGGCAAATTGACTGCCACATTATCCGGCGCAAGCCAAACCGTTTCAAACCCCGCCATGAATCCCTCAACCGGTTCAATCAGGTCATGATAAAGCGATGCACGCAGCCGCTCCTTCTCATCCAAATCATCGGAATCGGCTTCATGCTGCGCTTCTTTTTGAAGAATCATGTTGAATTTTCCTGTCCGTTCGACAATATCCGACGCATTCGGAATAACAACCCGGCGGATGCTGCAATCCGTTTCCGTCTTCTGAATCACAAAAACGTCAAACGCCGCCTTTGTTTCTTCGTTCGGTGAATCCGCCTTCTCCGCCTCAAAATAAAGCGAATACTCAACAACGACTGAATTGCACGGGATCTTTCGTTTGACGGCTTCCGCCGTGATATCCGTAAATACCGTATCTTCGGGAAATTCTTCCGCAAACTCCGCTTCCATCTCACGCAGTTTTTCTCTTTCCGCTTCATAATCCGCGGATGAATCGACAAACACGCCCCGCGCCTCAATCTCTGCAAGCCTGTCCTGCGCGGCACGAATCTTTTTTGCAAGAGAAGTGTCCATCCTGCCGCTCTGAATAACGCGATTTCTCTCCTTGCCCGTCAACGATGCCAACGCTTTGTTGCGGATTACAAATTCATACAATGCCCAATCGTCTTTGATAACTTCCCGCAGCACGCCGTAGACCGTTAAAAACGCACGCTGAGCAAATGTCATTATACCTACCAGACGCTTATCATTGCAGTATTTTACGTATTCACAGCGTTGTTTTTCAATACATTCCAATGTTTTTTTCGCACTTTCCGCTGCCATCTGCTCTTCGTTCAGTGCGAACAGGATAACCGCTTTGTTTGTATACAAGTCCACAAGTACTACAGGCATAACCTCCGTACTGTCCGCAAATTCCTCGGCCGCAGTTATATATCCCGATGCCGCACGGTAATCATGACGCAAGCACATGATCGCGGCTGTCGTTACGTTGATCGCAGCCACTCTTGAGGGTTCCAATGTCGGAGCATAAATCTCAGTCACATGATCCATCAGCCGCATATACTCTTCGCGTTCCGCTTCGGTTGCAAAATCGCTTGTAATCAGCAGCTTCGCCGTCATGTATACGCTCACTGCGGCTTCGGCGGCACAGCGCTTGTCCGATACTTCGTTTTTGATTATGTCTTCTTTCAAAACATCGATGTCTTCCTTGAACCGCTCCGCCGTTTCCTCGTCAAATTCTAAGTAATCCAAATCATATAAGACACAGATGCCAAACTGCATCATGTACCTGCATCTGTCGGAAAATTCCGAATCATCTTCCTCCTTCATTTCTTCAAGCTCCGAAAGAAGAGCACACATGCGTTCCGGGTCATTCTGCTTTATGGCAACGGTACAAAGATTGAGCTTGATCACGACATCGGAGACGTCATTTTCCGTTCCCGATTCACATTTATCCTCCTCAAGTGCAGTTTTAAACCATTGCTCCGCTTTGAAAAGCTCACCCACCGTCATCCAATACAATCCGAGTGCGTTGAAATAAAACCTTCTGTTAATACAAACTTCGCCTGAATCTTTGCCGAATACGTCGCACAGCTCACCGTACCTGTCCAAATACGGCTTGCATTCCCGGCATTCCTCGCCTTCCACAGCGAAACGAAGGATGACATACAGCGTTTTTGCTTCATAGATCAAAGCAAGCTTTCCATCCATTATTTCGGAGAATTTCCCGTCTTGCAGTTTTTCAAGGAAAATGCGGAGTTTATCGACGTTTTCTTTGATATTCTTCCCAAGCATAATCGCCAGGACTGCACGCTCTCTGCATACAAGCTGCGTGAACCAGTTATCTTCGCCCAAAAGTTTTTGACGTATTCCGTACGATTTATCGAACGCCTCGTACGCCTCTTCGTTTTTTTCCAACGAAACTGCCGCCAATCCGAGTGCCCCGTAAAAATCCGAATCCTCAACGGTGTATTCATAGTTGGGTTCGGGAACGAATTTTTTATTTTCGGCAGCACAAATATCATACCTGAATTGCGGATACTTCGTATCAAGCGCAAGAGCAACCGAAGCTACGATTTCCCGATGCTGCGGACTTCCCTCTCCTGCCCGCCTGCGGCTGCATTCAACCAGATACCGCATCGCGCGGAGCGCGAGCTCCTCTTCTCCCCGTTTCAAAAGATACGATGAGATATTCAAAAGCAGTTCCGGCAGTTCTTCGTTGTTTTCACCGTAAATTGTCCCGTCATTCGGATGTTGTTTTGAGAATACGCCGACAACGTCCTTTTTCGAAATGCCGCCGTCGGACAGCGCAAGAACGCAGTCCGCCGCCTCGAAAACATTGGCTTTATCCGTGTTGAGTCTATATTCGTTAAAGGCGATCATTTTGATAACGTCGTCGCAATCCTTTTTGAGCACTGCATTCTGCTTCGGCGTTCGAAACCGGAAATATTCAAGCACGATCGCAATTCGCCTGCACCTGAGATAAATCATCTCTATGTCAGATTCATTATTCCGAATACGTATTAACCGCTTTTTGCTGCCCGATGCAATGTCGTCCAGTATTCTGTCTAATTCCGCCTTTTCCGCCTGTTCGATCGCCTCACTTATCTCCGCATATTTTTCCTTTGCTTCCCGTTTCAAACCCAGCCTCCGCAGTGTATTGTGTATTGCAATAAAACAGTATTAAAACAGTCCCGTCATGCAGCGTACCGAATATCGGTTCGCTTTTAAAACCGTATGCGTTGGAACAGCAATTTGCCGAATGATTCAATGACCGATATAAGTTTAACTGACTGCTGACATGATTTTACCATACACGAACGCCGATTTCAATTGCTTTGTCGAAAAAAGCCGATTTTTCCCGCAAAGTTTTTTCGCAGGGAAAAACGGCTTTCCGCAGTCCGCAGGCTGTCATTCTGTTATATTCTTCCGGTGCAAAAGTACTGTGTAATTGCCGCACACTCCCGCAGATAGTTGTTCACGATAAGCGGAGAAAAATCCTTTGCGGATACGCCGTTCACATCGTATCCGAGTTTTTTTGCAATTCGGGAAGCGCGGAACACATGGAAGCGGGTTGTGACGAACGCGACCCGCGGATTGCTTTCGGCTGCCGCACCGCTGCCGTCAAACAGCCTGTTGATAATATCAAACGAAAAGATAAAGTTTTCCTCCGTGCTTTGGGACTTGCCTTCCTCAATTATACTGTCGGCGGGTACGCCCGCCGCAACAAGCCATTTTTTCATTACTGAGGCCTCGGTGCTGCTCTCGCCTTCACCCATTCCGCCGCTCACGATTATGAGCAGATCCGGATTCTGCTCATAGCAATCAAGTGCGCGGTCAAGGCGGTTGCGCAGCACGACGGACGGCAGGTCTCCGCGTATGCCCGCACCGAGAACGATCAAAACATCCGCCTTCTCCGGCTCGGCAGTCGTTTTTGAGTTTGCAAGAATAAGCGTTGTTGTCGCCGCAAAAAGCAAAGCAAACAGTACATACGCCGAAATCATTGCGTATTTTAAAATTTTGCCGACGATGCTGACGCTCCACCACGATGAAAGCAGCGGGTAGAATACCCCGACAACAATAAGCGGAATTCCGATAACAAAGGGCATTACAATGCCAAGGTTTAAATTGCTGATGCTTGCTGCAACGATTCCTTCAGCCACAAGCAGAAAGCCTGCAATGCTCAAGATGATACGAAATATCATTTTCTTCAAAGTATTTGTTCCTTTCACATTTTCAGCGTCACAAAAAAGTGCAGCATGAGTATACCATGCAAAGCATTAAAATGCAATTGAACGCACGACAATGCCTCCGAATGTTCGTTTTTTTGTTGACAAGTCGGCCCTTCGGGTGTAAAATGACATTGGAACATGGGAAAGCTTCGGTTTTGCCCGCATATGCTGTATATGCAGGCCGAAGCGTTGTTTCATCGGAGTTCCGACCTTATTTTTTTGCTGAAAGGAGTGGATTTCATTATGACGATTTCGGTTAAAGATATTTGCTTCGGCTCTTTGCTCGTCCACTCCGTTTTTCTGCCGGTTCCGCATGTTTCTCTGCCGCATAGCGCATGAGGACTTGTGCTGAATACGGTTTTGGTGAGCTGCGCCGACACGGGTCATTCAAACCCGACGAGGGCGGCTTTTTTTGTTCGCATTTTCAACGCCGTGCGGCGTGAACCGAAAACCCCGCCGAATAAGTTTTTTTGCAGACTATGCCTTTTTCGAATTCACACTCGGAAGCGGCACACAAGTCAGTTTCGCCGAGAGCGAACACAGAATGCGGCACAATAATAAAAAATAAGGGAAACAGATAAAATGAACACAAATGACTCTTTTAACCAAACAAAAACCGTCACCGCACGCATTGTCAGCGTGCATAAGAACCGTTTTCAAATCGCATTGGATTCAGCGGAGCGGAAGGCGGCGGAACATGATGCGGTGCTTGCCGGACGGCTGCTTTATCGCGGCGAAATTCCCGTTGTGGGTGATTATATTGAGGCGGAGTTTGAAACATCCCCCGTCGGAAAGCCTGTCGGTGATGCGCGAATTGTTTCGATACTGCCGCGCAAAAGTCTGATCACAAGGCCCGAATACCGCGTCGGAACGCAGAACATGGCGGCAAATGTTGACATTTGTTTCCTTGTTGTTTCGGCAAATGCGGATTTCAGCGTCAACCGCATTGCACGTTACGCTTCCGCTGTTCTTCAGGGCGGTTCAAAGCCCGTGGTTGTGCTCACAAAGGCGGATCTATGTTCCGACCTGAGTGAATACACGCGCCGCATTAACGAAATCTGCGGTAATATTCAAATGCACTGTGTAAGTTCAAAAACCGGAGTCGGCATTGATGAATTGCGTCAATACCTCGTTCCCGGAACAACGATCGGGCTGTTCGGTTCATCCGGCGTGGGCAAGTCAACGCTTATCAACACCCTTCTCGGAAGGGAAATTATGCGCACGGGCGATATTCGCGAAAAGGACGACAAGGGGCGGCACACAACAACGCATCGGCAGCTTATCGAGGCGGACGGCGTTTTTCTTGTGGACACTCCGGGCATGCGCGAATTCGGCATTTGCGAGGCGGAAGAGGGGCTTCACGAAGTTTTTCGGGATATTGAAGAAAAAGCACGGCAATGCCGTTTCCGCAACTGCACCCACAAAAACGAGCCGGGCTGTGCCGTTCGGCAGGCGATTGAAGACGGTGTGCTCTCGCAAAAGCAATACGATCTGTATCTTGCCCTGCAAGCCGAGAACAGTGTGCGGACCGCAAGCGAAAAACGGGCGCAAAAGAACAAAAAAATGATCGGAATCTCCAAAAAGCGAAAGGAGCCTCGGAATAATCACTGAGGAACGCCCTCGGCGGAACCCGCCGAGGGACAGA
>OGLH01000295.1_pt1 | contig 18423 bp, 9 predicted proteins | sample 1572791 | NCBI WGS metagenome assembly OGLH01 (sample SAMEA2581913, study PRJEB24529) | metagenome | biome: Human gut stool | place: China | collected 2011
GGGAGGGGGGTGGGAATTCGGGATGCATGGCCGCCGGATGTTTACCTGATCCGACCGATGTCGTCCAGCGGCCAGTCGTCGGTGCGGAACGGGACAAGGGGCTGCCCCATCGTCGTCATGACATTGGCTTCGGGGCAGTAATTGCGGAAGGCGTAGCGCACCGCCACCGGGTCGGGCACCCGGTCGGAGCTCACTTCGATCCGGTTGTCCCAATATTTGAAATTCGCAACGGCAGGGTGGAAAACCCGGTCTTCGCCCGCAATCTCGAAGCCGCCCGGACGGCAATAACCTTCAGGGCCGAAGGCCACGAAGCTGTCGACGCCGTTTTGGGCCCGGACGGGCAGGTTGTCGAAAGTCAGCACCAGTTTATTGCCGTCGCGCTCCATCGACTTGTATACCGGCGCCGGGGCGGGCAGCCCCGTCACCCCGTAATCGTTCGCCAGGGCGAGGAACGCCAGCCGCTCCCCCACTTCGCGCTTGCGCGCCGGATGGATGCAGGTCGGGTTGCCCAAGTCGGTCGTGGCAGCGATCCCCGAGTGCGGGATTTCGGCCAGCGCCCGGTACTGCGCCTCGATCACCAGCGGCAGCGAACGCAGTGTGTCGCCCTCGTAGCGGTAAGGCGCCAGCTGCGTATAGTAGAACGGCATCTTCCCGTCGCCCCAGGTTTCCCGCCAGAGTTTGACGAGCGAGACCTGCAACGCCTTGTAATCGTACCAGTTCTTGCGGTTCGACTCGCCCTGGTACCAGATGAACCCTTTGGCCGTATAGCGGCAGACGGGCAGGATCATTCCGTTGTAGAGCCGCTGGGGAATGCTGTTGTCGTAGGTTCCCGACTTGGCAACGGCGTGGTCGATGCCCGGCGTCGCGTCGATGGCGTCGACGGTCATCCACGCCTCGATGGTCGAACCGCCCCAGTTGGAGGTGATGAGCCCGACCGGAATGCCCAGCGCCTTGTAGAGCATACGCCCGAAAAAATAGCCCACGGCGCTGAACTGGCCGACGGAGGCGGGCGTCGCGGTCTGCCAGGCCGCATCGCAATCGTCCAGGGGCGTCTTGGACGAGACCCTGGGGACGGTGAACATCCGAATGCCGGGGTACATGCCCGCATCGGCGATGGCATCGACCGCCCCCTCGACGGGTTGGAACATGAATCCGCTCACAGGCATCTCCATGTTGGACTGTCCCGAGCAGACCCACACTTCGCCCAGCATCACGTTGTCAAGCACGACCTCCTTGCCGTCGCTGACGGTCACGGTATAGGGGCCTCCGGCTTCGCCCGTGGCGATTTTCATCGCCCACCTGCCCTCAGCGTCGGCCTTGGCGTCGTACGTGCGACCGTCCCACGAGGCGGTGAGCAGCACCCGGCTGCGGGGCGATGCCTCGCCCCAGAAATTCACTTCCGTATTGCGTTGCAGCACCATATTGCTTCCGAGCAGAGCCGGAAGTTTCACTTCGGCTTCCGCCTGCACAGCCAGCAACAAGACCACTGCGGCTAAAAAAAATCGTTTCATAGTTTGGGATTATTTGTCGGTTTGCTCTTTTTCAATGACAATATTATCGCAGTTCCGGGTGATAAAGTTACGTTTTTCCCCGGATAAAACGGGATAATCATCGGTATATTCGATTACATTGTCCTGCGTGAACACGAACCCGTCGACACAGTAGAGGTTGACGATACGCGGGTCGAACACGCGGAAGGTGTTGCCCTCGACCCGGATGTTGCGGTGGTAGCGGCTGGTCTCGCGGTCGGGGATGCCGCTGCCCACGGCAATACATGCCGAGCCCCAACCGGGACTGCCGTAGTTGCCGTTCTCGAAGAGGTTGCGGCGGATCACCACGTCGCGCACGCCCGACTGCTCGTACCAGTAGTTGGCGTCGCCTTCGATCAGGATGGCCGCCCCGGCGATGTGGAAGTAGTTATCCTCGATGACCATGCGGTTGCGCGAGCCCAGCAGCAGTCCGCGCGCCCGGTTGCCGCGCATGCGGCAGCCCTTGATGAGCACCTCGGGATATTCGTCGTCGGCCGCCACGACATGCATGGGCTCGACCCCGTCGGGGAGCGGCTCGGTGAAGGTGACTTCGGTGTAAACCTTGTTGAGGCGCCTGACGGACTTCACCGTCCGGCGGGCATAGGTCTCCACGTTGTTGTTGTCGACCAGTTCGAGGGGCATCCCCGGCACGATGAAATCCACGCCGTACTGCCCCGAGTTGCGCCAGCGGAGCAGCAGTTTGTCGGGGCCCCCGACCTTTTCGACGGCCATGTACAGCCCGTGGATATTCGTCGCGTCGTCTTTCTGGTTCTCGAACGTGCAGTCGATCATGCGGATGTAGCCGCCGCAGTTGACGTAGTGCGTGGCGTCGGCCGTAATGCTGATCATGCGTCCCTTGCCGGGCGAGGGGACGATCACCAGCTTGCGAAGCTCGATGTCGCGGCTGCGCTGCGCGATCACACCCATGCCGCCGCAGTGGTAGAGGTTGACGTCGCGGATGGCAACGCCCCGGCAGTCGGCGAGCGTGAAACCGGGGTTGTAACGCGCAGCCGCGCCGAATACCATCACGTTGCCGACCGTGGCGGTCAGGTCTTTGCGCAGAATGCGGATGTTGCCGTTGGCGCATTTTTCGGCCGGGATCGTCCGGTTCGACAGCCAGTAGTCCGTGGCACGGAACGCCGGTTCGCGCCGCACGGCGTCGAACTCCAGCAGGTTGGAGAAGGGGTACACCGTACCCTCGGCATCGCGGAAACGCAGGCAGCCGTTGACGATGTCGCAGAGGTAATCTTCGGGGAACTCGATTTCCAGCCAACCGTCGCCCTTCGCCACAACGGTGCCCTCGGAATTGAACGTACGGGTGAAGTCGATCGTCAGGTCGCGCACCGTAATGTTCTCACAGTCTTCGAGGCTGAACGGCGAGATGAAGCCCGTGAAGAGCAGTTCGGTGCCGTTGCCGTCGATCTCGAAGTCGCGCATACCCACCAGGTCGAACGCGATGCGCTTGAGGCTCTCGTCGTTGTTGCTGATGAACTGGTACTTTTCGACCGCCCGGTCGGGGCGCATGCGGAGCTGGCCGCCGGGCAGCACGAGCCGCGAGGCGCCGACCTCGGCACAGTGTTCCAGCGCGGCCCGCACGGCGGGCACGGCATCCGTCCCGGCAGCGCCGGGCGCAAGGAAATCTTTCAGGTAGACGGTTTTTTCCGCCGCAGGTGCCGCATATACGGCCAGGATGGCCAGCAGGGCGGCGCAGCATTTTCTCAGGGTTCGGTTCATAAGGGTCGTATTTTTCGGATAGGGTTATTTGTTATCAGCCGGTTCGATCTTCAGCGCGAAGCCGCCGCCGGGCGCCACGGGTATTTGCAGCCGTGTCGCGGAGGTCACCCGTTGCGTGGAGAGCACATAGCGGGCGGGCTCCGCAGCCGAGCGGCCGTCGTCGGCGAGCAGCGTGGCCGTATACTCCCGCCCGGGGTCGAGCAGCGACAGGTCGACATCGAGCGTGCGCGGCGTCCAGCCGGTAAGCCCGCCCACATACCAGCAATCCTGCCGTTTGCGTGCCGTGACGATATATTCGCCGATCTCGCCCGCGAGCACCCGCGTCGTATCGAACACGACGGGCAGCGAAGCGATGAAGCGCGTGCAGGCCTCGTCGGCCATGTAGCGCGTCGGGGAGTCACAGAGCATCACCAGCGGTGCGTCGAAAACCACGTAAGCCGCCACCTGGTGCGCCCGCGTGCCCTGGCTCATCGGGTTGCGGTAGTCTATCCGGAAGCCTTCGCGTGTGGCATTGCGGTAGGCGCCGGGGGTGTAGTCCACCGGGCCCTGCACCATGCGGATGAAGGGGAAGGTCACGTCGTAGAGCGGCATGTCGGGATTGCTCCACTTGAGTTCCTCCAGCCCGAAGACGCTTTCGAAATTGATGATATTGGGATAGGTGCGGTTCTGACCCGTGGGTTTGTAAACGCCGTGGATATCGAGCACCAGGCGGTGCGCGGCGGCGACCCGGGCAAGGCGGTAGACCAGCTCGACGGCCTTCTGGTCGTCGCGGTCGATAAAGTCGACCTTGAAGCCGCGGATACCTAATCCGGCATAGTAGCTGCACGCCTCTTCGAGCTTGGCGTCGAGCACGTTGCCCACGACCCACAGCATCAGCCCGACACCTTTGGCGTCGGCATAACGCACCAGTTCGGGCAGGTCGATCTGCTCGACCACGGACATCACGTCGCCGGCCTTCGGATCCGACCACCCTTCGTCCAACACGACGTATTCGAGCCCGTAGTCGGCCGCGAAGTCGATATAGGCCTTATAGGTTCGCGTGTTGATACCCGGCTCGAAGTCCACGCCCGTCAGCCCCCAGTCGTTCCACCACTCCCAGGCCACCTTGCCGGGCTTCACCCACGAGCAGTCGCCGATACGGTTCTCTGCGGCGAGGGCATAGACCAAGTCGTTGGTCGGGAGTTCGCGGTCTTCGTCGGCCACGGCGAGGATACGCCACGGATATGTCCGCGTGCCCTCGACGCGGGCGATATAGTCGTGGCGCGTGGCGACCTTCTCCTGGCAGCGGCGCTCGTGAAGGTAGCAACTGTCGGGCACGGCGGCAAACAGCCCCCGCAGGCCGCCCGCCGAGGGCGTCAGGAACATGCCGGGATAGGCTTCCAGATCGGCTTCGCAGACCAACACGCGGCCGGCGGCGCCGCAGTCGGCGGCCAGCGGCAGCAGGACGGGTTTTTCCGTCCCCAGCGCGTTCAGGCGGCACTTCTCATACTGGCTCTGGTAGGCGTTGCACAGGCCGTCGGAATAGGCGGCGAACAACCCGGGGTCGCCCGCGAAATTGAACTCGGCCACTTCACCGGCCACGGTTCGTTCGCCCGGCAGATGCGTTTCGATACGGTAGGCGCAACCCTGGTCGAAGACCCGGAAAGTCACGGCATAACCGCCTTCGAAGGTAAGCCTCAGCTGGTTGTAATGCTCCGTGAAGCGTGCCTGCCGGTAGAAGGGAGCCTCGACGACCCGTTCCACCGTTTCGCGCCGCGCATCGGTCACCTTCGCACCGCGTCCCAGCACCGTACCGTCGGCGAAGTGCAGCCCGATGGCCGAAGGCAGCAGCACGGGCGTACCGTGGCGGGTCACGGTATAGGTCAGCGAGTCGGCCGCACGGATCCCGACGCAGAGCGTCCCGTCGGGCGAGGCGACTTTGAAATCAGTCCCGGGGCCGGACGAGCAGGCGGCCGCGAAGGACAATGCAAACGAAATGGCAAAGCAGCGGAAAAGGTTCATAGGTAAATCGGATTGTTAATCGGTTAGTTTCACCCGTATCGTCGCGCCGGGTGCCGCGCGGTATATTTTCGGTTTTGCGCCGGGCCGGGCCACCGTAATGCGGAGCCTGCCGTCCGCCACGCGCGCGACCGTGATGTCGAAATCGGAGCCGAACGCCCGGATATGGCGCAGGGACATGCTCTCCCAGGCAGCGGGCATGGAAGGCGTGAGGTCGAACGACCGCAGCCCCGTGGGGCGGATGCCGAACAGGCCCTCGGTGATGATGCGGCAGTAGAGCCCGCTCTCGGCCGAAAGGTGGCGCTGCGAGCCTTCGGGCCACGCCTCGATGGGATAAGGCACATGGTCGCCCAGCAGGCGCCGCTGCGAATAGCGGTGCAGCAGTTCGGTCGCACGGTCGGCCTGCCCCACGTTGTAGATCCCGCGCAGGGCGTAGAGCGTCGAGCGATCCCAGAACGTCGAGCTGCCCTGCTGGGTCAGCAGGCCGTCGTCGGTCATCAGCTCGGGGCCGAGCAACGCCCGGACGGTGCCTTCGCTGCGCTCCTTCAGCCCCACGATCAGCGGCATGCAGATCCACGAGCGCAGCAGCGTATTGCCCGCATAGTAGCGGTAGGTGTCGTACCCGCCGACCTCGCCGCCGAAGTGCGCGTCGATAGCTCGGGCGAGCGCCCTGGCCTGTGCGGCATAGCGGGCGGTCTGGGCGGATTCCACACCCAGCTCGCGGCCGAGCGACACGGCCGACAGCAGTGCATCGTAATAGAGCGTCGAGGTGCAGAGGTTGGCATCGCCGGTGGGGAAACGCCCCTCCAGTTCGTCGGTGTCGGAAGCCACGACGCCGTCCGCCGTAAGCTGGCGGCGGCAGTATTCGAGGCACCACTCGACGAGCGGCCACAGCTCGGCGGCCTCGGCACGGTCACCGCGCGCAAGGGCGTAGCGTGCCGCCCCGCAGGCGATCATCGCGGCGTCGCCGCGGTCGCCCGCGCCGTTCCAGATGTCGTCGCCCTCGGCGATGACCGAGCTGGGCAGCGGTTCGTATGCGGGGTTCATGAAGCGGGCGAAATGGCGGAACGAATTGAGCGCCGAGGCATTGCCCACCCCATAGCCCAGAAAGGGGAAGAAGGGGTTGACGTATTCGGCCTGGTCGTTGGCCCAGATGGCCGCATAGTAGGATTCGCCGCCGGGGGCGTGCATGTAGCCGCCCTTGGTCGCAACGATGCTCTCGGCGGCCCGCAGCTTGGCATAGCGGAATTGGGTGTCGATCACCGGGTCGGGGGTTTCGAGCACGAGGTTCGCGTCGATGCACTCCCTGACGAACGCCATCCGGGCGGCGAACTCGGCCGCCACGTCGGGGTGCAGGGGCTCTCCGCCGCCCGGGTAGGCCTGGAACACGGCGTCGAACGCAAGCGAGTCCCCCGCGGCAAGCGTAAAGGTGCCGCTGCCCGCGATGTCGCCCCGCACAACATAGCTGCCCGTGACGCCCTTGGCCGGGTCGGTCGTTATGACCTGCGAGAATTCTGGTACGGAAACCGTCAGCGGCTTCGCCCCGACGTTACGCAGCATATAGCGCTCGCACATGAGCGGCAGCGTGCGCGAAGGGAAGATCGTACGCGTCATTTCAACGACGGGCTCGGGTTTCATGTCCCGCGCCGAACCGACGTTCATCTTGCCCACGCCCCAGAGGCTCCGTACCTCCAGCGCACCGTCGATGGCCACCTGCCCGACCCGTTCGTCCTGCAAGGCCAGGCCGTTGACGCCCAGCAGCGAAGGGATGTCCGCGGCCATGCGGTACATCAGGCTGGCGTGGGTGTTGTTGGGCAGGGTGCGCAGCAGGGGGAAGACGAGCGAACGTTCCTGGCGGAACGCCCCGCGCGAGTCGACGCCCCAGCGGAGCACGAAGGCCATCCGCTCGCCGCTCATCTCGATGTGGTCGTCGTGCGGGATGTCGCTGCCGACCTTCCATACGATGCCCCGCCCGTCGGGGGCGATCTGCCAGCGTTGTCCGCATACGGCAACTGCGGACAGCATGAAAATGCAAGTCAGTAAGGTTCTTCGGGTCATAGTTCGGTGTTTAGTGATTGAGAGCCCTAAAGATAGCAATTATTCGTCAATTCCTACGGTGCGCACCAGTCCGCAGCCGCGTTTGAGCCGCAACCGGAGCGTATGCTCCCGCTGCCCGGCAAAACGGGCGTTCTGCAACTCGTAGAGCGGCAGCCAGCCATAGGCTTTCACGCCGTCGTATTCCGCCTCGACCAGGCAGTTGCAATAGCGCACGCCGAACTCCTCCTCGGGTTCGAAAATTCGCGCAACGGGAACCGTACAGCGTCCGCGGCGGTCGGTCGCGGCCCCGGCCTGCGGCTCGGCGGTCACCGTATAGGTGTACCACCGCACGGGATAGAACCGCACGACAGCCCCTTTGGCCGGGCTTGCGTCGGCATCCGCCACCTCGACCCGGATACGGTCGGGCAACACGCCCGCCACCAGGTCGTCGATGTCGACATTGCGGTCGGCGGCATGGTCGATCATGCGGACGGCATAGTCGCTCCAGAGCTCCTCGCCATAGGGATAATTCATGATGCACCGCACGCCGGAAAACGCCTGTCCGTTGACGGGGTTCTTATCCGCGTCGACCTTCATGGCATAGATGTCGGGGACGCCCCGCGCATGGCCGAACTCGTGGATGATGCCGTCGATGGCGTTCTTTTCGAACGGGCTGTTGAAACGGTCGTTGTGCGTGCGCGAATGGTAGATGGCCTGAATCCCGTCGCCGTACCAGCCGCCGCCCGTCTCGCGGGGATCGGATTTGTAACCGTCCATCACCACCAGATAATCGTGGTCGGGATGGGGCTTGCGGATCTGGTCGGCCGACACGCCGTCGTAGATGTAGAAGGCGTCCCAATCCACCACGAAATCGTAGACCGCATGCAACTGCGCCCCGTAGTTGAAAGCACGGTTGACGCGCCGGAACATATCTTCGGTCAGTTGCACGACCCGGTCGCGCCCGCCCAGCGAATCGACCGATTCGCGGTCGATACCGACCTTGACGCGGAAGGTATAGACCGGTTGTGCGGCAGCGCGGAACGCGGCGGCCACGACCAGGGCCAGGAGGGCTGTTCGCAAGGTATTCATCGGCATCAGTTTCTAAGCGATTCCTCGATCAGGGCCAGTTCCCCGGGCGTATAGGTCGCCGCCACGACATCTTCGCCCGCGGCCTTCGAAACGTAGGAGAGGAAGAAGAGGAATTTGTCGTAGGGCGTCTCGAGCCCTTCCTGCCCCGAGTCGCCGAGCGCGTAGAGTTCGCGGAACGCCTTTTTGTAGACGTCCCACCCGTAACGCTCCTTGATGCGCAGGAAGGTGTAATGCAGGGCATCGCCGTTGTTCTTGGGGATGCCGGCGCCGATGGTTTCGTCGTAGAAAATCTTGTAGTAGTTGATTACATCGGCACCCCGGTAGCAGATGTCGCGCTGCGACATCGTACCGTCGCACGCTTCGAGGGCATAGGACATGCGGAAATTGGCGAAAATCTCGTCGTTCCAGTTCCAGCGTCCCGTACCCGAAATGTTTCCCTGCGAGAAGACATGGCCGATCTCGTGGATGATGCCGAAGCCCCAGTCGCCGAACTCGACCGTGCGGTCGAGCAGCTTCGACACGGCGACGTGGCTGTTCCACAGGATCGGGTTGCCGGCCAGCGCCCAGTAACCGGGTTCGATGCCCGGCGTGTTGAGGATCATGATTTTGCGCCCGTCGAAGGGCACGTCGCCCACCAGGTCGCGGTAAGCCTCGTACGTGCGGTCGAGCTTCGAGAGCCAGGCGTCGATGTCGGCATCGGAGACGGTCACCTTGTCGCGGTCGAGTTTCAGCACGATGTGTTCGCCCTCGCGGGTATAGAGGGCCTCCTCGGGCGCCGGCGTGACCTTCACGTTGTCGTACCATACCGTCCCCGAGGCCTTGCCTCCGTTGTAGGTGCCCCAGGGGAATCCCAGGCCGCAGCAGACGACGGCTTCGCCCTGCCGGTCGGGCACGAAATCCAGATACACTTCCGTCCAGTCGTTGGTGCCGTAGGCGAACTCCGAGGCATTCCACGACTGTTCCAGTCCCTCGGGGTCGAGGTAGAGCACGGCGCCGCGGCCGTCCTGCACGCTGTCGCACTTCATCAGCGCACTCAGGCGGTAGAGCTTGCCGGGATGCAGCCCCGTAAGTTTGTGTTTGATGGCCAGGGCGGTCTTTTCGGCGCTGGCGATCTTCACGCATCCGCTGCCGTCGGCACCGCCTTCGGGCAGGTATTCGACCGTGCCGGGCACCTCCCCGGCGTTATGGTTCCAGTAGCGCGCGAACCTTTCGGGCCGGTCGAAATTGTCGGAGAAGACCTTGACCTTCGAGCCGAAGGCGCACAGACACAGCACGCACGCTGCGACGGCGGCGAGTAGAAATACCACTCTCTTCATTTTCGCATTGGGTATTAATTGCCGCCCGGCAGAGGCGACGCATCGCCCCGCGACGGGATACGGCGGTTATTATTGCAACTGTTTGCGGATCGAAGCCAGCTCGGCCTCGGTGAAATACTGCGCTCTGACATCCACGTCGCGCCCGGTCAGCCGGGTAGCGTGCTTGGAAAGCAGCGAAAGCAGGTATTCGAACTTGTCGTATTTACCCGAGGGCGCGCCGCCCGTGGTCGTCAGTTCGCGGAAAGCGGCCTTGAAAGGTTCCCAGCCGATGCCGCCCGGGCCGGCCAGACGACCGAGCATGTAATGGATGCCGTTGTCGTTGACCTGCGTGTAGACCGTATTGTCGTAATCCTTCTTGTACATGTCGAGAATCTCGCGCCCGGTGTAGACCCGTTCGTCCATCCAGACCTTGCCCTGGTTCTGTTCCAGGCCGTACTGCATCCGGAAATTGGCGAACATCTCGTCGTTCCAGTTCCAGCTCGAATTGCCCAGGTTGAAGACGTGCCCCAGTTCGTGCATCAGGCCGAAGCTCCAGGTGCCGTGCTGCGCCAGCTCCTCGAAGGTCGAGGTGACGGCCGAATAGTTGCTGCTCCACAGGATGGGATAGCCCGCCAGCGCCCAATAACCGCTTTCGAGCCCGCGCGACGAAAGGATCGCCAGCTTGCGCCCCTCGTGCGGGGTCGCCCCCACCAGGTCGGCATACGACTCGTACATCCTGTCCAGGTTGGCGATCCACTCGGTGATCTGCGACGCCGAGGCGTAGACCTGCGAGGGTTCGACGAAGAGGCGGATATGCTCGCCTTCCTGCATGAAAAGTTCGTCGGTGACCTTCACCACGCTCACGTTGTCGAAGTAGGCCGTGCCGGTCGAATAGCCGCCGTTGGTCGTCCCGCCGTAACGGAACCCCAGCGAGCAGACGATCTCGGCAGTCCCGTCGTCCTGCGAAAGGAAGTCGAAATGGAGCGACGTCCAGTTCCTGAGGTTGGTGCCGTAGAGGAATTTCGAGGCGCCCCAGAACTGCTTCTGGGACATGTCGAACAGGATGGCGCCGCGCCCCTCGTCCTGAGGAATGTCCGAATATTTGACCTTGGCATACATGCGGTACATCTGGTCGGGTTCCAGCCCCGTAAGCTTCTGTTTGATGCCCACGCCGCAACGGCCGTTCTCGGGGAACTGCTGGATCTTGATGCAGCGGCTGTCGTTGACGCCGGCACCCTCGACCACCTCGACCGTCACCTTGCCGCCGTTGTGGAAATCGACGCGCGTCCAGCCTTCGAGCCCCTTTTCGAAGCCGCTGTTGACGACCTCGACGGCATTGGGATCCACGACGGGCGGCACGGGAGGTTCGGGCCCGGGCTCGCCGTCACCGTCGCCGCCGCACGACCAAAGCGCCGCGGCCGACAGGACTACGCACAAAAAGAATCGCATTTTTTTCATAATCGGTATATTTAAAATTCAATCATTTCAGGGTTTTCAGCGCGGCGATCTGTGCCGGAAAGGTTACAGGCCGGAGCAGCCCCCTGCCAGCAGGGCAGCGATTGCCAATGGCCGGGGGATACCCTGTGTACCCCCGGCCATCGGCCCTGCCAGACCGTCAAAGGTCTGCACGGTTGGACAGCAGCACTTCGATACCGAATCCGCCCGTCGCACCGTACGCACCGTCCATAACCCGGAGGTTGAAATAAATATCCCCCGTGTCAGTGTCCAGATAACTGCCGGAATCGACAATCTGGTCATAACCGTCAGCTCTTTCGTTGGGACGATCCGAGAAATCGACGAGTACCCGCCGGTTGGGATGTCCTGCGACCGTTTCGTCCGAAATATTGAAGTAAATCAGGCCGCCTGTCCACGTCTGGTTGTAATTGATGATGTACTTCTGCTTCTTCGCATTCCGCGACTCGGCATAGCCGTCCTGTCCTGCGATGAAAATAGCCGGTTTCAAAACGCGGTTGCTTTTTTCTTCGCCCCAGACTTCCTTGTCGTAGGTGCCCTTGAGCGTCTTGTTCACCTCGATGTAGAATGTCGACGGGCCGGTTACGATCGTGCCGTCCACCAGTTCGCTGCTCTTGAGGGTCAACGGAACCATGTATTTATCGGCGCCGTCGTAATCCAATTCCGACAGATCGAGCTCGAACGAGAGTTCGCCGTATTGGCTGCCGGCCTGAATTTCAGTCGGGGTAACGACCACCTTGGCGGCATCCAGCGTCTTGAATGCAGTCCCGTGCTCCGTGTTGTAGGTTTCGACCTTCTCCGGTTCGAATACGAAGTCGACAGGCTGGCCGACAGTCATCGGGGAGTTCATCTGCACCCTGATTTTTCCCTTGCCCGACGTTTTTGCGAGGTCGGCGGCGTTCGTTACCCATATTTTGAGTTCGGACATCTGAATCAAGACATAAACCGGCTCCCGCTGGACGACCGAATAGTCGTCGGAATGCATTTCGAGCGGCAGCAGGTAGGTGCCCTCACCGCCGATTGCAGCGCAATCGAATTCGATGCGGCTCTCGATTTCCAGCGTTTCCGTATCGAAATCCGATTCCTTGATTTTATAATACTGCTCGGGCAACAGCTGGTAAGAGGTGCCGTGCTCCTCGTTATAGGCATCGACTTTCGATGCATTGACCCGATAGCCGATTTTCGCCACCTCCAGCGTGTTGAAATTGGCCGTGGCGTTCAGCGTAATTTCCTGCGGCAGCGGAATGGTCGGAATGAACTCCAGCTGCGGCATCTGTTCGGGCATCTCCACCTGCACAATCGGCTCGACGATGTTCAAACGCAACAGCGCCTGCATCATCGAACCGCCGTCCTCGACGGGCGTGGAGGCATTGGAGATACGGATGGGGAGCAGCATGTTGTTGGCCGCAGCCATGCCTTTGGCCGCAATCAGGGCTTTGGGATGTATCCGCACGGAAATATCGACGGACTTGACCGTACTTGCAAGTTGCGCATTCTTCGGAATGTCGTAGAACTGTGCTTCCAGCAGTTTATAGTCGGTGTTGTACAATTCGTTGTATTCGGCGAGCAGCGTTTCGTCCACCACGATATCCAATTCCAGTTCTTTCGACAGACCGGCAGTTCTCGAAACATTGATGACGGTTTCGTAGTCGTCATAGATGGATATGGTATTGACCGTGTACAGCCCGTTCTGTTCGAAAACCGGGTCGGGCAGAATATTTATGTCCGAATACTCCACGTCGCAGCCGGTGAAAGGCAGCGCCAGGGCCGCGAGCGCCAGTATCTTAAAAAACTGTTTCATAGCGAATTTTCCATTTTTAAGTTTAACATGTGTCCGGCTGCGGCCATCAATAGTAGGGCGCCTGCACCAGCTGCGTATTGAGCATGATCTCCGAAGACTTGATGGGCAGGAAGTAGTGCTGGATGTCGAAGCGCTTGTTGGCCACCTTGGTCAGGGTGAAGAACGCCGGGTCGGTGGCACCCGTACCGCGCGACATGTCCAGTCCGTATTCGTCGTGGTTGAACTCGCCGTCGGGGCCATGGGCCGTGAACCAGCGGCGCACGTCGAAATAGCGGTTGCACTCCCACGCCAGCTCGATCTTGCGCTCGTGGCGGATCATCCCGCGCATCTCGTCCTGCGAATAGGTGCCCTCATAGGCCGGGATGCCGGCACGGGTGCGGATTTCGTTGAGGTAATAGAGCGCTTCGTCCTGCCGGGAGGTGCCGTAGTACTCGTTCAGGGCCTCGGCATAATTGAGGTAGACCTCACCCAGGCGGATGATGGGGAAAGGCACGTTGAGCATACGCGTCGCCTCGCTGGTCTGCTTGTTGCTGCGGTAATCCAGCGGGAGGTTCTTGCGCACGGAGAATCCCGAGGTGTTCTTGTCGCCCGGGGTGCTGCCGTTGCCGCTCAGCCCCGAGTACCAGAAATCGACCACGCCGTAGCCGTCGGCATCCTGGTAGCTGTCGGTCTTGTTCTCGTAGGCGTACGACAGGCGCTGGTTGGGGAAGTGAACCGAGGCATAGAACCGCGGCTCGCGGTCGACGAACATCCAGAACGTATTGGCGATGGTGCCGTTGCCGGCTTCGGCCGAGAACTTCTTGGAGGCGAACCACTCTTCGAGCGGGCGGCTCGGGCTGCCGTCGGCCATGAAGAAATCGTTGATCATGCCGATGGCCAGCGAATAGCGGCCGTTCCAGCCGTACCAGCGCGCCGGCAGGGCGCACATGCCGTACCACTGCACCGAGTTGGGGTGCCCCCAGATGATCTCGGTATTCTTGCCGGCGCCCCAGGTGGTCGTCACGGCGCGGAGGTTATCCACGATCTCATCGAACGTAGCGTCAGCGGCCGGTTTGAGCAACTGGTATTCGGTCATGTCGATGACCGTCTTGGCGGCATCGGCGGCATCCTTCCACAGCTCCTTGTCATAGGTCTGGGGCATGAGCACCGTGCCGTCGTGGTTCGTCCAGTTCTTGTAGGCCGAATTGCCGTTGAAGAGCGGGCTGGCGACCATCAGCAGCATGCGCGACTGGATGGCCCGGGCGGCACCGATGGTGGGGAGCCCCAGCGTGAATTTCTCGTCGCGGGCGGCGGGCATGCCGTTTTCACAGGCCCAGTCGATCTCGCCGTTGATCCAGCGGACGCATTCGCCGAGCGTGTTGCGCGCCTGCGAAGCCCCGATCTGGTCGGCCGAACGGCTGGTCTCCACGATGGGGATCGGGCCGTAGAGGCGCAGCAGCAGGTAGTGGTAATAGGCACGCATGAAGCGGGCTTCGGCACGCATCGTGCGGCGGTCGATCTCGCCCAGTTCGGCGCACTTGTCCACGTTTTCGAGGAACAGGTTGCAATGGCGGATGGCCTGGTAGTAACGCACGAAGAAATAGAGGTTGTAGGAACCCGTGTAACCGTAGTAGTTGTCGGGGCTCATCTTCCCTTCGGCGATATTGCGCACGTGCGATTCGAGAATGTAGGCCGATTCGTCGGTGCACCAGAAATAGGGAATCTGGCCGCTGTAATGCATCTCCTGCACCATGAAATCGTCGCTGTAAATGCGGTTGTACCACTTGGTGGTCTCGATCTTGGACGAGAAGATCTTGTCCATCGAGTTCAGGTCTTCGGGATCCTGATCCAGATAGTCGGCGCAGCCGGTAAACAAAAGGAGCGACGCGAGCATTAAATATACGATATTCTTTTTCATTCTTTAGGCTGTATTAGAAGGTTAAATTCACACCGACGAAAACCTGGCGCTGCATGGGATAGGCATCGGCACCCGTCTCGGGATCCCAGTAGTCGGAGATAAATTTGCTGATCGTGAACAGGTTCACACCCGTGGCATAGATGCGCAGCGAACTGCACCGGAGCTTGCTGGCCCAGGCCGACGGAAGCGTATAGCCTATCTCGACATTCTTCAGGCGCAGGTAGTCGCTGTCGCGCTGCCACCAGGTCGAAGTCTTGTAGTTGTTGGCATCGGCACCGTAGGACAGGCGGGGCGAGAAGGCGTGCGGATCGGGGTTGTCCACCGTCCAGCGATCCTTGAACATGGTCATCACGTTACCCATGAACTTAGGGCCGCGGTCTGCCTGGAACGGGTAGAAATACCAGCCGCCGCTCAGGTAGGAGGAACGGTTGGCGCCGCCCTGGAAGAGGAACGAGAAGTCAAAGCCCTTGTAGTTGAGCGACGCTCCGAAACCGTAGACGATCTCCGGCATCGCGGGGTTACCGATCCACGTCATGTCGGCCTCGGTGATCTTGCCGTCGTCGTTGAGGTCTTCGTAGCGGATGTCGCCGGCACGCAGCTGCTGCTTGTCCAGGCCGAACTGCGTATAGTAGTCGGGCATGTTGTCCAGCTCCTCCTGCGAGAAGAGGTGCATGGCACGGTAGCCCATGGTCAGTCCGTAACGCACGCCGCGCTGATCCTGCCACGGATAGGCATAGTACTTGCCGTCGTCGATCACCTTGTTGCGGGCAAAGGTGAAGTTTCCGCGAACGGAGACGGTGAGGTCTTTGCTGAAACGCTTGACGTATTCGGCCGAAACCTCGAAGCCGCGGTTCTCCATCAGACCCATGTTGGCGTAGTTGGTATAATCCTTGGGAAGCCCCGAAATCTCCGAGAACTGGGGTGCGAGGAAGATGTTTTCACGCCGCTCGTAGAAGAAGTCGGCATTGATTTTCAACTCGTTGAAAAACCCGGTTTCGATACCGACGTTGTATTTGGTCGACACCTCCCACGTCACGTCCTGGTTGGCCATGCGACCTTCGCCGATACCGCCGGCCCCTTGGTCGAAGTTGACGCCGAGGTTGCCGTAACCGTTGGCGCCGCTGTTGATCGTAGCCAGGTAGATGAAACGCGTACTGGGGATCTGGTCGTTGCCGACCTGCCCGACCGACGCACGGATCTTGAACCACGTCAGCACCTCGCTGTTGCGCAGGAAGCTCTCCTCGGAGGCCACCCAGCCGATAGCCACGGCGGGGAATACGCCCATGCGCTTGCCCTTGGCGAAGTTCTCCGAACCGTTGAAACCGATGTTGGCCTCGATCAGGTAACGCTTGTCGTAGGCATAGGTAAGACGGCCGGCAAGGCCGAGCGAACGGTTGGGCAGCGACTTGAGGTAATCGCTCGTAGCCTCCTGCAACCGGTAATCCTTGGCGAAGCCGAGCAGCAGGCCGCCGACCTCGTGCTTTTCGCCGAACGTCCGGCTGTAATTGATCGCCGCCTCGACGTACTGCGTACGGGAACCGTTGCCGGACTGTTTGTAATTCAGGTACTCCTGTTTCTGGTCGGCCTGCCACTCGGTGCGGATCAGTTCGCCGTCCTGATCGCGTCCCGTGGCCTCAAAGAAGTTGATGTTGCGCGCACGCTCCTCCACCGAATAATTCACGGCGTCGTAGGCGTAGCTCACCTTGGCCGAAAGACCCGGGGTGATGAACGAGAAATCCTGATTGATCGTCAGGTTGGCGCGAAGCGTATTGCCGGTGGTCTTCTTCCAACCGCGCTGCGTGAGCATGTTATAGGGGTTGTTCAGGCCGTCGCGGCCGGCCAGCTCGCCGTCCTTGAAGCGGACGGGGAAAGCGTTCGGCGCCGCGTTGATGATGTCGCGGTAGATGGCTGCAGACCCCTCGACGGGCTCCATGTTCTCGGTCACGTTGCCCTGCACGCCGAGGTTCACCACCGTGGTCTTGGTGATGTCCATGTCGACGTTGGAGCGGAAGTTATAGCGCTTGTAGTTGACATTCTCGCCGTAACGGCCGATCTTGTCGCTCACCCATGAATATTCGCCGGGTTTGACAGCATACTGCCCCTCTTGGTTGTAGAAGGAGAGGGCCGTGAAGTAGCGGGCGAACTTGCCGCCGCCCGAGATGTTGGCGCTCACCTTCTCGGAAAGAGACACCTTTTTCATAAGGAGCTTCTGCCAGTCGACATCGGGATAGACCTCGGGGTCGGTCTGCATGCGCATGGCCTTGATCTCGTCGGCGCCGTATTTCAGTGCCGCCGAGGCATTCACGGCATCCACCGCCTCGTTGAACATTTCGGAGCGGGTAGCGGCGTCGACGAACGACAGGCGTTTGCTGGCGAACGAGAAGCCCTGCTCGTAACGCAGGTCGATCCGGGCCGGGCCGTCGAAACCGCGGCGCGTGTTGACAAGGATAACGCCGTTGGCACCGCTCGAACCGTAAATTGCACAAGATGCAGCATCTTTCAACACGTCAATACGTTCAATATCGGCAGGATTCAAGGCGTTAATATCGCCACCGGCTACACCATCAATGACGTAAACTGGAGCTGTATTTCCGTTAGTACCAGCACCACGAATATTAATTTTAAACCCATCACCCGGCTGACCGGAAACGGCCTGAATGTTTACACCCGGAGACTGGCTTTGTAAAGCGCCCAATGCCTGCGTGGTATTTAATTTTGCGATGTCTTCACCTTTTACCTCAACCGTAGCACCTGTCACCAGTTTCTTCTTCTGAATACCATAACCTACTACGACTACTTCGTCCAGTAGCTGTGTGTCATCTTTCAGAATCACTCTGATTATTCCTTTGGTAGCCTTTACTTCCTGTGCCTCCATACCTACAAATGAAACAACAAGAACAGATTTCTCATTGGGCACAGTCAACACAAAATTGCCGTCTATATCTGAGATCGTACCTATTGAATTATTACCTTTTACAACTACCGAGGCTCCAATAATAGTCTCTCCATTGTCGTCTAAGACTGTTCCTTTCACTGTGATTCCTTGTTGTGCCGAAGCTGTCAGACAGCTGAAAAGCATCAAAAGAAACAAGTAAGGAATCCTTTGAATTTTCTTTTTTACATTTTTCATTACCATTAGTTTAAGATAGTTAATAACTATGTTTTCTCTGATGTCATAAAGTGAGGTTAACTATTGTCATACATACTTTTCATAACTTTGTTCGTTTTTAAGATTAATAAATAATGATAAGAACCTTTTTAATTTCTAAAGCAAAAGTATAAAATATAATAATAGTAATAAATATGTTGCTATTGCAGAAAGATTAACTGATGTTGCATTCTGTATTAGGGGTGTATCATGGACTTTAACTGATGTAACACAGCCTTATTCTTTTAACTCGTAATATGTATGAAAGTATCTGTAACTGTGATCTTTGGCAGGCTTTCGGAAGGTGTGTACCTTTACAGTATTATTAATCTAACCCGTTGGCGGAATTAATGGTTTATTTCCTATACCCTAATAGAGACCAAGATCGGGGTTGGACAGTACTTGGTCTCTATTAGGGTATA
>OGLH01000298.1_pt1 | contig 18321 bp, 11 predicted proteins | sample 1572791 | NCBI WGS metagenome assembly OGLH01 (sample SAMEA2581913, study PRJEB24529) | metagenome | biome: Human gut stool | place: China | collected 2011
GGTACTTCCCGAACCCAAGAATGTTTTCCGAATATGGCAGACAAAAGGGCTGGGAGCGTGAAAACCCGGCAACGGACTCCGGCAACCCGTCTGAAAAAACGATGGACGGTTTTGTGGAGGTCACAGAACAGATGGAGCTTCCATTCTGAAAATGACAGCCCGTTGCACCCCCTGTTGCTATCCCGTTGCCGAGCCGGTTGCCGGGGAAAATCCCGAAACTATCGGCTTTTCTCCCCTATGACAACCAAAACAACAGAAAAATAAAAGAAAAGTATAAATAGTAACCATCGCCAGATTGAGATTGTTTGCAAGGTCTTTTGAAGCCCGTTGCCGGACTTCGTTGCCGACACCCTCTGTCTGGCTATTTTCATGTATGGAGGATAACTGCCTATGGCAAAAAACAAAACAGAGATTCATGTTACAACGGTGTTTGACGGGGAACTGGACGCAACCGATGTGTTCGTCAGCCTGATTTCCCAGAAATATGGAAAGACAAATACAAAAGAATATCTTGCTAAAAAGAAAGATTTGAAGTATAATGAAGATGAGGTTCAAAAGAGCCAGATACCGTCTGGATTGTGTGGGTAAATGGCTATGATGAACGAAATGGAATACAGAACAATCGGTTCGGCACTTGCCGGGGGCTATCGTGCAGCGGTCTATTGCAGGCTGTCAAAGGACGATGACCTGCAAGGCGAAAGTGCCAGTATCGCAAACCAGCGTGATATGCTGGAAAAATACTGCGAAAAGCAGGGATGGGAGGTTGTGGCAGTCTATCAGGACGATGGCTTCACAGGTCTTAATATGGAGCGTCCTGATTTACAGAGAATGTTGAGAGCCATTGAGCGCAGGCAAATCAACCTTGTCATCACGAAAGACCTCAGCCGACTGGGGCGTAACTATCTGCAAACCGGGCATTTGATTGAGGACTTTTTCCCAAGAAACGGTGTCCGCTATATCGCCATGAATGACGGTATCGACACCCTGCGGGATAACAACGATATTGCCCCGTTCAAGAATATCCTGAACGAGATGTACAGCAAGGATATTTCCAAGAAAGTCCATTCCTCTTATCTTCTGAAAGCGCAGAAAGGACAGTTTACCGGGTGTCTTGCCCCGTTTGGGTATCGGAAAGACCCGGAGGACAAAAACCATCTGCTCATTGACGAGGAAACCGCCCCGATTGTGCGGCTGATTTTCGGATATGCCCTGAACGGTCATGGTCCGAACTATATCCGCAGACGGCTGGAGGAAGAAAAAATCCCCTGCCCCACATGGTGGAACCGGGAACGGGGGCTTCGCAATACCCGCACCAAATGGGAAAAGAAAGACCCGGAAAACGGGCGGTATATGTGGGACTTCTCCGTTATCAAAGACCTTTTGATGAATCCCGTCTACACCGGGGCGATTGCTTCCCAGAAAAAGGACTACCGTTTCAAAATCGGCACGATTGGGGAAAAGAAGCCGGAGGACTGGATTGTGGTGGAGGGACAGCATGAACCGCTGATTGACCGCATGAGCTTTGACATTGTGCAGAACAAGCTGAAATCCCGCCAGCGTCCGGGGCAGACCAATGAAATCAGCCTGTTTGCCGGACTGATAAAATGCGGCGAGTGTGGGAAGTCGCTGACGATACGCTACACAAACGCAAAACATCCCCAGCAGATTTATTCCTGCAAGACCTACAATGCCTTTGGAAAGAACCACTGCACCCAGCACCGGATTGATTATGACACCCTTTACAGCCATGTGCTGCGGAAAATCCGGGAATGTGCCAGAGCTGCCCTGATGGACGGGGAAGCGGTTGCCGACCGCCTGACCAATACCTGTGAAGCCGAGCAGCGGGAACAGCGGGAAGCAATGGAACGCTCCCTTACAAGGGACGAGGAACGGATTGAGGTTCTGGACAAAATGGTCATGCGGCTTTATGAGGATATGATTGCAGGGCGTATCAGTGAGCAGAATTTCAACACCATGCTGGAAAAGACACAGACCGAGCAGACGGAGCTTAAAACAAAAGTGTCCGAGGGCAGAAAGCGGCTGTCCGATGAAGTCCAGCTTGCCAATGACGCAAAACAATGGGTGGAAGCCATTCAGGAATACGCCAACATCACAGAGCTGGACGCAGCCACCCTCAACCGCTTAATCAAAGAAATCGTCGTGCATGAGCGCATTGACGAAGATAAAACAAGACACATTTCTATCGAAATTCATTTTAATCTCAAACCCATCCCGGAGGTGGAACAGGTCACTGCCTGACCTGTCCCGCCGGGACGGTTCTCTTAAAAACACCATATAGATTTTTTGTACGCCGCCGCCCGCCATCGAGCAGAGTTTTACACCTAATTGGGGATAAAACAGCTCATGGCCGGCGGCGGCGTGGCGCTCATCGGCGTCATTCTCGTACCCCTGCTCTCCGGCCTGTTCGGTTAATCGCCCGCACGAATCCTTCGCGGCGTCCGCCCCTCGGGGCGGGCGCTGCGGGAAAGGAGGGTAAAGCCCATTGGATTTGATATGGCAGAAATTCACCGAATGGCTGAAGGAGCTGCTGATCAGCGGCATCATGGACAACGTGAACGGACTGTTTGACAACGTGAACAGCCGCGTGGCGGGCATCGCCGGACAGGTGGGCGCTACGCCCCAGGGCTGGAACAGCGGCGTCTACGGCATGATCCGAACGCTGTCGGACAATGTGATTTTGCCCATCGCGGGCTTGATCCTCGCATTTGTCATGACGCTGGAGCTGATTCAGCTCATTACGGAAAAGAACAACATGCACGACGTGGACACCTGGATGTTCTTCAAGTGGATATTCAAAACCGCCTGCGCCGTGCTCATCGTCACCAACACATGGAACATCGTCATGGGCGTGTTCGAAGCGGCTCAGAGCGTCGTCAACAGCGCGTCGGGCATCATCGTATCGGACACGTCTCTGACGTTTAACGAGCATATCGCGGGATTTGAAGCAGCGCTTGCGGAAATGGAGGTCTGGTCGCTGCTGGGGCTGTGGCTGGAGTCCGTGGTCGTGCATCTTTCCATGTGGGCGCTGACCATCTGCATTTTCATCATCTGCTACGGCAGAATGATCGAGATCTACTGCGTGACCTCCATCGCGCCCATCCCCATGGCGACCATGGCCAACCGGGAATGGGGGCAGATGGGCCAGAATTATCTCAGAAGCCTGCTGGCGCTGGGCTTTCAGGGCTTCCTCATCATCGTCTGCGTGGCGATCTACGCGGTGCTGATCCAGAACATCGTGGTGGAGAGCAGCGTCTCGGCAGCCATATGGACGTGCATGGGGTACACGGTGCTGCTGTGCTTCACGCTGTTTAAGACAAGCTCCCTTGCCAGGAGCCTGTTCCATGCTCACTGACGGAGGTGATGAAAATTGGCATACGTTCCTGTACCCAAGGACTTGAACGCGGTGAAAACCAAGGTCATGTTCAATTTAACAAAACGGCAGATTCTGTGCTTTGGCGGCGGCGCGCTCATCGGCGTGCCGCTTTTCTTTCTGCTCAAGGGGCATATCGGCAGCAGCGCGGCGGCTCTTTGCATGATGCTGGTCATGCTGCCCTTCTTCCTGCTGGCCATGTATGAAAAGAACGGTCAGCCGCCGGAGAAGCTCATCCGCAACATCGTGCAGGTATGCTTCCTGCGCCCCAAACAGCGCCCGTACAGGACGAACAATTTCTACGACCTGCTGAACCGGCAGGATATTTTGGATAAGGAGGTCTACGCGATTGTCCACAAACAAAACCCCCGCAAGAAAGCTCAAACGAGCCGAGCGAAAGCAGATCGACGCGGCGATTACAAGAGCCAGGCGTCAGGATAAGCGAAAGAAGTCCGCCCAGGACAGCATCCCCTTTCAGCGGATGTACCCCGACGGCGTGTGCCGCGTGACGGACAATTACTACACGAAAACCGTGCAGTTTCAGGATATCAACTACCAGCTCAACCAGAACGAGGACAAGACCGCCATTTTCGACGGCTGGTGCGACTTCCTCAACTATTTCGATTCCTCCATCCGCTTCCAGCTCTCCTTTATCAACCTCTCCGCCACGCGGGACACCTACGCCCGGCGCATCGCCATCCCCTTGCAGGGCGACTGCTTCGACAAGCTCCGTACCGAGTACACCGGGATGCTGCAAAGCCAGCTTGCCAGAGGCAACAACGGGCTTATTAAGACCAAGTACCTGACCTTCGGCGTGGAGGCGGACAGCCTGAAAGCCGCAAAGCCCCGATTGGAGCGCATCGAGACGGATATCCTCAACAACTTCCGCCGTCTGGGCGTGCAGGCGGAAGCCCTGAACGGGATGGAGCGCCTGCGCCTGCTGCACGGGATGCTCCACATGGACGAGCCGCAGCCCTTCCGCTTCTCCTGGGACTGGCTGGCTCCCTCCGGGCTGTCGGTGAAGGACTTCATCGCGCCCAGCGCCTTTGAGTTCAAGACCGGCAGCAGCTTCGGCGTGGGCAGCAAGACCGGCTGCGTATCCTTCTTACAGATTTTAGCGCCGGAGCTCAACGACCGGATGCTGGCGGATTTCTTGGATATGGAAAGCTCCCTTATCGTCAGTATGCACGTCCGGTCCGTGGATCAGGTGAAGGCCATTAAGACCATCAAGCGCAAGATCACCGATTTGCAGAAGATGACCATTGAGGAGCAGAAAAAGGCGGTGCGCTCCGGCTATGATATGGATATTATTCCCTCCGACCTTGCCACCTACGGCACGGAGGCGAAAAAGCTCTTGCAGGAGCTGCAAAGCCGCAACGAGCGTATGTTCCTTTTGACCTTCCTTGTGGTGAACGTGGCGGACAACAGGCAGCGCCTCGGAAACAACGTCTTTCAGGCGGGCTCCATCGCCCAGAAGTACAATTGCCAGCTCACGCGGCTGGACTTCCAGCAGGAGGAGGGCTTAATGTCCGCGCTTCCGCTGGGGTATAACCAGATCGAGATCCAGCGGGGGCTCACCACCTCCAGCGTGGCGATTTTCGTGCCGTTCACCACCCAGGAGCTGTTTCAGGACGGCAAGGAAGCCCTGTACTGCGGGCTGAACGCCCTTTCCAACAACCTCATCATGGTAGACCGCAAGCTGCTGAAAAACCCCAACGGACTCATCCTTGGTACTCCCGGCAGCGGCAAGTCCTTCTCCGCCAAGCGTGAGATCGCCAACGTGTTCCTCGTCACAAACGACGATATCATCATCTGCGACCCGGAGGCGGAGTACGGCCCGCTGGTGGAGCACCTGCACGGGCAGGTGGTGAAAATCTCGCCCACCTCCACCGACTACCTGAACCCCATGGATTTGAACCTGAATTACAGCGACGACGAAAACCCGCTGAGCCTGAAATCCGACTTCATCCTCTCCCTGTGCGAGCTGATCGTGGGCGGCAAGGACGGCCTCATGCCGGTGGAAAAGACCATCATCGACCGCTGTGTGCGCTCTGTTTACCGGGAATATTTGAGCGACCCCGTGCCGGAGAAGATGCCTATTTTGGAGGACTTGTACAACGAGCTTCGCAGGCAGGACGAGAAGGAGGCGCAGTATATCGCCACGGCGCTGGAAATCTACGTCACCGGCTCCCTCAACGTGTTCAACCACCGCAGCAACGTGAATATCGAAAACCGCGTGGTCAGCTTCGATATCAAGGAGCTGGGCAAGCAGTTAAAGAAGATCGGGATGCTGGTGGTGCAGGACGCGGTGTGGAACCGCGTCACGATCAACCGTGAGCAGCGCAAGTCCACCCGCTACTATATCGACGAAATGCACCTTCTTTTGAAGGAGGAGCAGACCGCCGCGTATACGGTGGAGATATGGAAGCGCTTTCGCAAGTGGGGCGGCGTTCCTACGGGCATCACCCAGAACGTCAAAGACCTGCTCTCCAGCCGTGAGGTGGAGAACATCTTTGAAAACTCCGACTATGTGTATATGCTCAACCAGGCTTCCGGCGACCGGCAGATTCTGGCGAAGCAGCTCAACATCTCTCCCCATCAGCTCTCGTATGTGACCCAATCCGCCGAGGGCGAGGGGCTTTTGTTCTACGGCAGCGTGATCCTGCCCTTCGTAGACCGCTTCCCCAAGGATACGGAGCTGTACAAAATCATCACGACCAAGCTCTCGGAGCAGGTGCAGTCAGAATAGGGACGAGAAAGGATGCGCGAATATGAATAGCAATCTGATGATCTTTGAAAACCCGGAGTTCGGTGAACTGCGCTCCCTGCGCATGAACGGCGAACCGTGGTTCGTGGGCAGAGACGTTGCGATGGCGTTGGGCTATGGCAAGGGGAAGTCTCTGAATAATGCTGTTTCCAAGCACGTTGACGATGAGGACAAAGGGGTCACTGAAATGATGACCCCCGGCGGAAAGCAGAATGTTATTATCATCAACGAATCCGGCCTTTACGCTCTTGTCCTCTCCAGCAAGCTGGAGCGCGCAAAGAAGTTCAAGCGCTGGGTGACGGCCGAGGTGCTGCCCTCCATCCGCAAGCACGGCGCGTATATGACGGATGCACTCCTCACCCGGATGGATGAGCACCCCGAGCTGATCTCGGAGTATATCGGCAAGCTCCGTGCGGAAAACGCAAAGGCGAACGCCGCGCGGGAGGCGCTGAAAAAGGCGGAGGCCGAGAACGCGCGGCTGGCTCCGAAGGCCAGCTACTACGATTCCTTTGTGGGCGTTGAGAGCGTGACCTGTCTCCGCTATACCGCCAAGGAGCTGGGCGTTCCGCAGAAGAAATTTATCGGCTACCTGCTGGAAAAGGGGTATGTGTTCAGAGACCGTCACCGCAGCGACCGTGTATTTGTCAGAGCCGGCAAGCGCAACGACCCGCTGTTTGTGACCAGAGATTTTTACCTTCCCAACGGAGCAAAAAGCGAATACACCCTCGTCACGCCTGCCGGAAAGGCGCATTTTCTGAAAATCGCGGAGAAAATCAGCGTCTGGGAGCCCCGTGAGGTTGCAGAGGGCAAAGACGCCAGCGAACAGGCCGTCTTTGCCGCGTGCGTATGACGATCCAATCCCCACAGAATCGAGGTGATGAATATGGCAAAACGCTCGCCAAGGCTGATTTTCACCGAGGAAGAACGCGCCCTGCCGGAGCTGGAACGAGCTGTCCGCAAGGCGGACAGGGCGGCGGTTAAGCTGGAAAAGGCCGAAGCGAAAATTCCCAAGAAAACCGTTAAGGTCAAAAAGCGCGTTGTGGACGCCGAGAGTGGCAAGGTCACAACGCGCCTTTTCTTTGAGGAGGCGGACAAAAAGCGTCCGCCCTCCAAGCTGGCGCACGCCGCAAGGAAAGCGCCGCTGGATACCGTCCGCAGCGCAGTCCACCGCAAGCTCCGGGAGGAGGGCGACGACAACCCCGGCACGGAGGCGGCGAACACCCTGACCGAGACGGCGGAGCGCACCTGGCGCATTGCGGAATCGGCGCACCGCTCCCATGCGGAAAAGCCCTACCGCAGGGCGGACAAGGCAGAAGCCGCCGCAGACAAAGCTAATCTCAAGGCGCTGAACAAACAGTACGAGCAGGAATACGGCAGGGCTTCCAATCCCTATTCCCGTTGGCGGCAGAAGCAGGCCATTAAAAAGGAATACGCCGCCGCAAAAGCGGGGAACGGCGCGAGGAATACCGTCAAAGCGTCCGAGACCACCGCGAAGGCGGCAAAGCGCGCCGCCGAGGGAAGCAAAAAGGCCGGCAGCTTTTTTGTCCGGCACAAGAAGGGCTTCCTCATCGCGGGCGGCGTCGCCGCCGCGATACTGCTGCTCATGACCTGCATTTCCTCCTGCTCCACGCTGTTTCAGGGCGGGGTGTCCGGCATTGCGGCCTCCACCTATCCGCTGGAGGATGCGGATATGCTGGCGGCGGAAGCCGCCTACTGCGCCATGGAGGACGAGCTGCGGGAATACCTGAACAGCTACGAAAGCACCCACGATTACGACGAGTACCACTTCAACCTGGACGAGATTGAGCACGACCCCTATGTGCTCATTTCCATGATTACCGCCCTCAAGGGCGGAGAATGGACGATTGACGAAATAGGCGGGATTCTGGAGACGCTGTTTGAAAAGCAGTATATCTTAACGGAAACCGTCGCCACGGAAACCAGATACCGCACCGAAACGCATATCGGCTATTACACCGACGAAAACGGCAATCTGCAAAGCTACGAGTACGAAGCGGAGGTTCCCTACACCTACTATATCTGCCATGTGGAGCTTGAAAACTTCAACCTCTCCCATGTGCCGGTGCATATCATGTCCCACGATCAGCTCTCCATGTACGCCGTGTATATGAGCGTGCTGGGCAACCGCCCCGACCTGTTCCCCGATTCCCCGTATGTGAACCGCTACTACTACACCCAGTATGAGAAGTACGAGATACCCCCGGAGGCGCTGGCAGACCAGCAGTTCGCCGCCATCATCAAGGAAGCGGAAAAGTATCTGGGCTACCCCTATATCTGGGGCGGCAGCTCGCCGGACACCTCCTTCGACTGCTCCGGCTTCGTTTCGTATGTCTACAACAACTGCGGCCTGCATTGGAGCTTCGGCAGGCTGGGCGCGGAGGGGCTGCGGGGCATGTGCGCCTATGTCTCCCCGGAAAGCGCCCGTCCCGGCGACCTGATCTTCTTTGAAAAGACCTACGACACCGCAGGCGCGTCCCATGTGGGCATCTATGTGGGCAATAACAGGATGCTCCACTGCGGCGACCCCATTCACTACGCTTCCATCGACACGAGCTACTGGCGAAGCCATTTTCTCCAATTCGGCAGATTGCCTTAGCAACAACCATATCAACGCAAAAAGGAGGATGTTATGAACCCGCGACTTGAAAAGCTGCGTCAGGAGCGCGAGAAGCTGGCGGAAAAGCTCACATCGCTGACCGCACGGCTCAAAGCCCTGGACGAGCAGATTCTGAAGCTGGAAAACACGGATATTGTGGGCATCGTCCGCGAGAACGGGCTGACCATCGAGCAGCTCGCGGCGCTGATGGCGATGCTGGAAAAGCGTCCCACGGCGGCGCTGCCCGACGAATACAGAAAAACGGAGGATTTTGTGGATGAAGAATAAATGGAGTTTTTTTGCCGTGATATTGGCCGCCGTGCTCTGCATGACGGTCTTTTCCGTTACCGCTTATGCAGGCGGCGGCGATATGGTCGATTCGACAATGGGCGACCCGACCATGGAAACCCCAACTGCAACCACACAGCCGGAGAATACGAATACTGGTGAGCAGACCCCAAACGGACAGACCCTGACCGTGTTTGTGACCGAAAATGCGGATGGGAGCCATACCGTGACCATCGGGGATCGGAGCTGGACGCTTCCCGCCAAACGGGAGCAGGCCGGAAAGGTGGTCAACGTCCGCACCTATTTGAACCTGCGCACCGGCCCCGGCACGGACTACACTGTGATTGGGCATCTGCTCAACGGCGCGGAGGTGAAGGTGCTGGAGGAAAGCAACGGCTGGTACAAGGTGGTCGTGCCGGAGCAGACCGGCTATGTATACGGCAAATACCTTGAGGTTCTCAACACCTCTGCGGGAGGCGGTGAGAACGACACGGATACTGCGGGACTGCCGGAGCTGCTGCTGCAATACTACGCCGCTGCCGGAGGTTCCGCTCCCCTGACCCCGGACGGCAACCTGACGCTCATGGACGACATCGGCTCCGCTTTCGGCGCAGGCAAGCAGTTCATCACCGTGACGACCAAGGGCGGAAATACCTTTTATCTCATCATCGACCGGGACGATAAGGGCAATGAGAACGTCCATTTCCTGAATCTTGTGGACGAGGCCGACCTGCTGGCGCTGACCAAGGACGGCGAGAGCATCGTCCCCGCCTGCGCCTGCACGGACAAATGCGCCGTGGGCAAAATCAACACGGGCTGCAAGGTGTGCAGAACCAAAGTCCGGCAAGCCCGTCTCCCTCATGGAGCTGGCGCAGGCGGCGCGCCGGGAACAGGCGCAAGCGCCCCGGCAGGAGAAGAAGCCCTCCGTGCTGGCAAAGCTCTGTCCTCCCGTCAACGAGCCGAAAAAGACAGCGCGTTCAAAGCGCGCGGAAAGAGAGCTGCTATGATGAATTTTACCAACGATGAAATGAACCTCATGTGCATCTACCAGAGCGACAGCCGCAGCGGGCTGATTGCCGCCCTCACCGAAATGCGCGGATATTTGGACGAGGACGAGGCCGAGCTGCGGAAGCTGACCGACAGCGCCCTGCAAAAGTTGGGCGAAATCACCGACGAGGACTTCGCGGAGATGGAGCTAATTCCTGACTTCGACACGGACGAATAAGGCGGATGCGGCGGGAGCGGCTTTCGGGTCGCTCCCGCTGTGATTATTCTATTGAAGAAAAGTGCGTGTACCCGCAAAAATTTTCAACAGAGCGCATCACAAAAGAAAAAGTGTCAATACGGAGGCGTATTCTCCCCGGAAAACGCACAGAATGAGCATGAAAGAATCCGCACTATTTTTTGAAATCACTTGATTTTCACCGGATAGTTGCGTATAATAAGACTGCGAGGTGAAAATATGATAAAGACAACAGCAATGCTACTGGAGGAACTGCGGGAATACGGTTCTCCGAAGTCAAAGCTCGCGCGTATGGCGGAGCGGGGCGAATGCTTTCCCATTACAAGGGGGCTATATGAAACTGACCGGAACGTTCCTGCGTACCTGCTTGCGGGCAGTATTTACGGGCCTTCATACATTTCCTTTGAATATGCCCTCAGCCGCTACGGGCTGATTCCCGAGGCGGTATATTCCGTTACCTGCGCCACCTTTGAAAAGAAAAAGAAAAAGAAGTATGAAACTCCCTTCGGAACCTTCACCTATCGGGATGTGCCGTCCGAGGCGTTCCCGCTGGGGCTTCGGCTCGTGCAGGAGGGCGATTATTTCTACCGGATCGCAGAACCGGAAAAAGCACTGTGCGACCAACTCTATACCCTGCCGCCCGTGCCGAACACACAGGAGCTTTTCCGGCTGCTGACGGAGGATTTGCGGATTGAGGAATCGGAGATTGGGAAGCTGGACGGAAATAAGGTTTGCAAATACAGCGGAGCGTATCATTCCACGAACGTAAAGAAGCTCTGCTCGCTTTTAAGGAGGCTTTGACATGAACAGCGCCATTGAACAAATGCTGAAAAGCTACCATGTAGAGAATATCTACGACAGAAAGAACGCCATGAAGGAGATCATGCAGGAAATTGTGCTCTGCGGCTTGTCCCGTGCGGGCTTCTTCAAAAAAGCGGCGTTCTACGGCGGAACCGCCCTGCGAATCTTCTACGGTCTCGACCGCTTTTCCGAGGATCTGGATTTTTCGCTGGAAGCGGAGGATTTGGACTTTGACCTGACGGCCTACTTTCCCGTGCTGGAGAAGGAAGTGAAAGCCTTTGGGCTGAATGTGGAGATTCAGGAAAAGGAAAAGACAAAAGAAAGCACCATCCGCTCCGCCTTCCTGAAGGGGAACACAAAGGAACATCTCCTGCTGTTCTACGCGGATGAAAAGGTGGCGGGAAGCGTGGCGAAGAATGAAGCGGTCAAGATTAAGTTCGAGGTGGACGTTAACCCGCCCGCCTTCGCCTCATTCGAGCACAAATACCGGCTGCTGCCCGTTCCGTATGAGGTGAAAATGTATGATATGCCCTCTCTGTTCGCAGGAAAAATCCATGCGGTCATCTGCCGTGCGTGGCAAAGCCGCATCAAGGGCAGGGATCTTTACGACTATGTATTCTATCTTTCAAGGGGTGCGGCCGTCAATCAAAAACACCTTCGGGCACGATTGATTGATTCCGGATATATTTCTGCCGATGCGGACTGTTCCTTGCCGAAAATCAAAGCGATGCTGGCGGAACGCTTTGACAGCATCGATTACGCACAGGCAAGGCAGGATGTGGAGCCGTTCATTCACGATTCCTCCGTGCTGAATATCTGGAGCGCAGACTTTTTCAAACAAATCACGGAGGGACTGACTGCGGTATAGTCCCCGACTGAAAACCGAATACCGCCCCTTACATAGAGCGTCCGTTCCGGGTGCTCTAAATTTATGCCATGAAGGAGGAGCAATATGCCGAGCAAGCTACAAACGTATATGCAGATGGCGGACGAGGCGCAGCGGCAGCTCACCGGCAGCTACCGGGGCTGGACGGGCTTTCTCACCACCGCCGCAAGGCTGTACAAATACCCCTACGCCGAGCAGGTCATGATCCACGCCCAGCGTCCGGACGCCACCGCCTGCGCGGAGTACGACTTCTGGAACGAAAAGATGGGCCGGTATGTCCGCAGGGGCTCCAAGGGCATCGCCCTCATCGACAGCAGCGGCGAAAGGCCGAGGCTTCGGTATGTGTTCGACGTGTCGGATACGGGCGGCAGAGAATTTCCAAAGAGCCGCTACCTGTGGGAATACCGGGAGGAACACGCGGACGCGGTAAGCGCCATGCTGGAAAGCCGCTACGGTGTGGACGGAAAAGGAGGGCTTCCCGACCAGCTTGAGCGCATCGCATCTCAGCTTGCGGAGGAATACTGGCGGGACTATAAGCGGGATATCCTCGCCATCGTTGACGATTCCTTTCTTTACGGGTATGATGAGTTCAACGTAGGAGCGGCCTTCCAAAGCGCCGCCGCCGTTAGCATTGCCTACTCGCTCATGTCCCGCTGCGGGCTTGAAGCGGACGACCGCTTCGAGCATGAGGACTTCCTGAGCATCTTTGATTTCAACACCCCGGAAGCCGCCGCCGAGCTGGGCACGGCGGTGAGCAGGATCAACGGAGAGGTGCTGCGGCAGATCGAAGTCACCATCAAGAATTACGAGCGCGAGAAACTCGCGGAAAGGAGCCATAGCCATGACAGAGCTGACCTACACCAAGAACGGGGACTACCTGATTCCCGACCTGACGCTGAGCGAGACGCCGGAGGACGCGAGACCCCTGGGCAAGTACGGGAGACTGCGCAGGAGCTACCTTCAGGAGCACAGACAGGGGCTGTACAGCCGTCTGGTGCTGTCGGAGAAGCTGTTCCCGCACCTGCGGGAGATCGACGAGACGGCGAATCGGAGATTGGAGCAGATGATGCCGGAGCTGATGAAGTCGGCGGGCGTGACGGAGGAGCTGAAAGCCCGCGACCAGATGAAATGGGTGGGGCTGATGAACAGCCTGAAAGCGCAGGCGGAGGAGATCATCCTCAGCGAGCTGGTGTACAACTGACCAATGACGCGCCGGAAGCGGAACCGGCGCAGCCTCCGATACCGCAGGCATACCAACTGAGCCTGTTCCCCACGGAGGAAGAGCAAATCGCATATATCGCAGAAGCGGAGAGCTACACGCCCTCCGCTTTTTCCATGTCCATCCCGCAGGCGGATATCGACCACATTCTGCGTATGGAGGGCAACGCCGACTATGCCCGCATGAAGATCGCCACGGAGTTCTCCAAGGGCAAGAGCGTGGAAGAAATCGCGGCGTTTCTTCAAAGCAGCTTCCACGGCGGCAACGGCGTCGTCACGGAAAACGGCAGATATTCCGCCTGGTACGCCGAGGACGGCATCCACATCGCCAATGGGGACGCGGCAAGATACCTGACCTCTGCAAAGGTCGTAAGCTGGCAGGAGGCGGCGGAGCGCATCGGACAGCTTTTGGAGCAGGGCGAATACGCCGCCAATGTGGAGCTTGCGGAAGCGCCGGGGCATGAGCGCGCGGAGCTGGCGCAGTCTATCTGGTATCTACGGCAGGATTTAAGTGAAAAGGCACGGGCGCAGGGCTACCTCTCCTGCCTGTCGGATATGCGGGGCGGCGGCTTCCCGGAGGAAACGGCGCGGCTTGCCGGGCGGCTGACGGAACCGGCTTTCCGTGAGGTTCTTCTGGAAGATTTTATGCAGTTCCAGACCGACTACCGGGAGGACAGGGGCCTGCTGCGCTTCCATTTTCACAAGCCGGACAATATCGAGCAGGGCCTGCGGGAGCTGTCCCTGCCCCGCAGAGAGTACCGCACCGAAATGGCGGAAATTCCCGCCGTGCAGCGGTTTATTACGGAGGACGAGATCGCCGCGACCCTGACCCGCGGCAGCAATATTGCGGGCGGCAAGGGACGTATTTATGCCTATTTCAAAGAAAAGCACAGCCCCAAAGAGCAGGCGGATTTCCTGAAAGATGAATACGGCATTGGGGGACGCTCCCACGCGGTATCCGGCGCATCCCACAGCGGTGAGGATCACAGCGGCAAGGGCGTCAGCTTGAAAAAGCAGGACTGCCCGGAAATTCAACTGAACTGGGCGAACGTCGCCAAGCGTATCTCCGAGCTGATCCGCAAAGACCGTTTCCTGACCCCGGAGGAAAAGACACAGTACGAGCAGCTTCAGCGGCAGACCGCAGCGCGAAGCGCAGCATGGAATGACTACAACGCCGTAAAGGAAGCCCACCCGGACGACCTCGTGCTGTTTCAGGTGGGGGATTTCTTTGAGCTGTACGGTGAGGACGCAAAACAGGCGGCGGGGTTGCTGGATATGAACCTGACCTCCCGCAGTATCCCCGGCGCTGGCCGTGTGGAAATGTGCGGTGTACCGTTGCACAATTTAGAGATGTATGTAGAGAAACTGCGCGATAAGTATGATGTGACGATTGCCGAAGCGCCGGACTTTAGAGGTGAGCGCCGCGTCTATACCCTGCGTTCCGTTGACCATGAAGCGGAGGCCGCCATCAATGCTTATGAAGCGGAGTTCGGTGCAGATGGCACAAGGGTGTTCCGCGACCCCGCCGCAGAGCAAGTTCAGCCCACGGTGCAGGAGCTGTTCGAGAGATACCGCCTGAGCGTGGGCAACGCGCTTTCCAAGGATGAAGCATTTCTCAACGCCTGCCGCAATTCCGACCGTCAAAACGCCTATCTGGAGGGCGCGGCGGCAATCCGGCGCATCGTCACAGAATCCGGCGATTTGCAGCTCACACGGCTCTATTTCGATATGCCCGCGTTCCACAACCGGCTCCATCAGGAGCTTTTGGACGAGCTTTACCCCACGCTGGCAACGACGGTTACGCCCTCGCCCTACAAGGTCACGCAGGCGGACATTGACGCGGCCTTGCAGCAGTGGAACGGCAGGATTGAAAGCAAGCACGCAGTTGTCCGCTATATGAAGGCTCACGCCCGCGACCGGGACACCGCCGCATGGCTGGCGCGGGAGTACGGCTTGTATGATGTGGAGATTCGCACTCTGCGTTTTGACGAGCCGGAGCATGACCCACCCTCTGCGGAACCCGCCGAGCCTGAACCTCCTGCTATGAGCGAGGAAGAAGCGCTGCTTTTGGAACAGGAAGGCCGAGCGGCACTTTCGGAAATGGGCGAATTTGTACCCGACCCCGATGATGTAACTTTGCAGGCCGAGATCGACGAGACTCCCACACACCGTCATGCGGTATCCATTTCCATTGACGGCGAGTGGCAGGGCTTTCCCAGTGCCGACGCTGCGGAGCAGGCCGCTTATGCGGACTTCAAGGCAGCAAGCCACCGCAACGCGCAGAATTTCCACATCACTGATGATGCCCTCGGCGTCGGCGGCGCAAAAGCAAAGTTTCGGGCAAATATGGCGGCTATCCATCTCCTGCAAGAGCTGGAGTTTGAGGGCTTACAGGCCAGCCCGGAACAGCAGGAAATCCTCTCCCGATACGTGGGCTGGGGCGGGCTTGCGGACGCTTTCGACCCTGACAAGGCAGGCTGGCGGGTTGAATACGATGAGCTGAAAGGCGTGCTATCCCCGGAGGAATACGCCGCCGCCCGCGCCTCCACCCTCAACGCCCACTACACCAGTCCCACCGTTATCCGCACCATTTACGACGCGGTGGAGAATATGGGCTTCCAGACCGGCAATATTCTGGAGCCAAGCATGGGCGTGGGCAACTTCTTCGGTATGCTGCCGGAGAGCATGAAAAGCAGCAGGCTCTACGGCGTGGAGCTGGATTCCATCACGGGACGCATCGCAAAGCAGCTCTATCCCAAGGCGGATATTACCGTGGCGGGCTTTGAAACCACCGACCGAAAGGACTTTTTCGACCTCGCCGTGGGCAACGTGCCGTTTGGACAGTATCAGGTCAGCGACCGGGCTTTTGACAAGCTCGGTTTTTCCATTCACAACTACTTTTTCGCAAAAGCGCTGGAGCAGGTGCGTCCGGGCGGCGTGGTGGCCTTCGTCACCTCCCGCTACACCATGGACGCCAAGGACAGCGCCGCAAGGAAGTATATCGCCCAGCGCGCGGACTTCCTCGGCGCGCTCCGCCTGCCCAACAACGCCTTCAAGGCCAACGCCGGTACGGATGTCGTTTCGGATATTATCTTTCTCCAAAAGCGAGACAGACCCATTGAGATCGAACCCGATTGGGTACACACGGGTATCTGGCGAAACCAGGGAGCGAATGCGGACGGCTTTGCCATCAATCAGTATTTCATCGACCACCCGGAGATGGTGCTGGGGCGGCAGACCTCGGAAAGCACGCAGTACGGCAGGCAGGACTTTACCGTTGCGCCCATCGAGGGCGCAGACCTTGCGGAGCAGCTCAGCGGCGCAATTCGGAATATCCGTGGAACCTACGCGGAAGCGGAGCTGCCCGATCTGGGCGAGGATGAGACCATCGTGGAGACCATCCCGGCAGACCCGAATGTGCGGAACTTCTCCTACACCGTGGTGGACGGGGAGCTGTACTACCGTCAAAACAGCATCATGACCAAGCCTGACTTCAACGCCACCGCAAAGGAACGTGCCAAGGGCATGGTGGAGCTGCGGGACTGCGTGCAGAAGCTCATCTCTCAGCAGATGGACGGCTTTATTTCGGATGATACCATCCGGCAGACGCAGGCGGAGCTGAATACCCTCTACGACGGCTTCACCGCAAAGTATGGGCTTATTAACTCCCGCGCCAACGCCCTGGCCTTTGCCGAGGACAGCTCCTACTATCTGCTCTGCTCTCTGGAGGAGCTGGACGAGGACAAAAACCTCAAGCGCAAGGCAGATATGTTCACCAGGCGAACCATACGGGCGCACGAGGCAGTGACCAGCGTGGATACCGCTTCGGAGGCGCTGGCGCTGTCCATCTCCGAAAAAGCCTGCGTGGAGATGGAGTATATGTCTAAGCTCACCGGCAAAAGCCAAGACGAACTGATCAACGAGCTGAACGGCGTTATCTTCCTCGACCCTGTGCGCGGGGAGTGGCAGACAGCAGATGAATATCTCTCCGGCAACGTCCGGCAGAAGCTGCGGGAGGCGGAGCAGGCGGCGCAGGACAGCCCCGGCTATCTGCCCAACGTGGAAGCGCTGCGACAGGCGCAGCCCAGGGATCTGGACGCAAGCGAAATCGAGGTGCGGCTGGGCGCGACGTGGATCGACCCCTCGTATATCCGGGAGTTCATGTGGGAGACCTTCGAGACCCCCTTCTACCAGCAGCGCATGATCGACGTGACCTATTCCGCCTTCACCGCCGAGTGGAACATCATGAACAAGAACGCGGTCAGTTACAGCAATATTGCCGCGTATATGACCTACGGCACGGAGCGCGCAAACGCCTATAAGATTCTTGAAGATACCCTGAATCTGCGCGACGTGCGCATCTACGATACCAAGCACGATGCGGACGGCAGGGAGAGGCGCGTGCTCAACAGCAAGGAAACCACCCTCGCCCAGCAGAAGCAGCAGGCCATTAAAGAAGCGTTCCGGGACTGGATCTGGCGCGACCCCGACAGGCGGCGAGAGCTGGTGCAGCTCTACAATGAGCGCTTCAATTCCACCCGTCCCCGGGAATATGACGGCAGACACCTGATCTTTCCGGGCATGAATCCTGAGATCACGCTGCGGGAGCATCAGCTCAACGCCATCGCCCACGACCTCTACGGCGGCAACACCCTCCTTGCCCATGAGGTGGGCGCGGGCAAGACCTTTGAAATGATCGCCGCCGCCATGGAGGGAAAGCGCCTCGGCCTGTGCCAGAAATCCCTCTTTGCGGTGCCAAACCACCTGACGGAGCAGTGGGCGTCGGAGTTCCTGCGGCTCTACCCCTCCGCCAATATCCTTGTGGCTACCAAAAAGGACTTTGAGACACGAAACCGCAAGAAGTTCTGCGCCCGCATCGCCACCGGCGACTACGACGCCGTTATCATCGGTCACAGCCAGTTTGAGCGCATCCCCGTATCCAGAGAGCGGCAGGAACGGCTCTTGCAGGAGCAGATCTGGGAGATCGAGGACGGTATCTCAGAACTCAAGGCCAGCCGCGCCGAGCGCTTTACCATCAAGGAGCTGGAGCGTACCAAGAAAAATCTGGAGGCTAAGCTGCAAAAGCTGCACGACGCCGCCCGCAAGGACG
>OGLH01000300.1_pt1 | contig 18157 bp, 19 predicted proteins | sample 1572791 | NCBI WGS metagenome assembly OGLH01 (sample SAMEA2581913, study PRJEB24529) | metagenome | biome: Human gut stool | place: China | collected 2011
TGACCCAAACGCTGACCCCAACGGGAGCGGATAGCGGAAAGCACTATACCGCACCAGAGAGAATGTTACCCATTGTTTTTGCCGCTTCACGCTTGGCAGAGGTCGTTACATGAGCGTACCTGCATATCAGTCATCGAAACATCCTCCTATCCGTTTCTTTCCAGACGTATCGCTCGCCCCCAGCATTCCGTCAGGCTGTAAAATGCCAGCCACCCGATGCTGGGCGGCTGGCATTTTACAGCGAAGTGGCCATTGGCCGTTTTGAATCGTTGATCTCATCTGATCATCATGAATGCACGTGCTATTACTTTCTGGCTCTGTATTTCTGCGCCTCCGAGACTAAGGTGCAGAAAATCGCCTGCTGCTCCTCATTACCGGACATTCCTTCTGGATGCCACTGAACAGCAAGTACAAAACGTTCGCCGGGCATTTCCATTGCTTCAATCACATCATCCGGAACAGAGTAGGCGGTCGCGACCATGCCTTCCGCAACAGTTTTTACTGCCTGATGATGATAGGAGTTGACCTGTTGCTCCGTGCCGCCCATAATGAGCGACAAACGGCTGCCGTTGTCAATTTTAACGCTGTGAGAGGGCATATGTCTTGGATACATAGACATCCGATGCTCTAATTTCCCCTCCGATTTAAGGTCCATGCAGACGTCTCCGCCCAATGCCACATTGATTGCCTGCATACCACGACAAATGCCGAGTACAGGCATATCCGTGCAACAAATCAAATGCCTAGCCAAAGCAAGCTCGCACTTATCACGGCGCGGCTGAATAGGCGTCACATTCGACAAGGCGCGCGAGTGAAACAGCAAAGGATTCACGTCACCTCCCCCCGAGAAGATCACAGCGTCGAGCCGCTCAGCGGCTTCAATTGCGAGCTCGCTGTCCTCGTAGGAAGGAAGAATAACAGGAATGCCTCCCGCACATTCTACTGCGGTCACGTATGTATCGCTGAGTTGGTGAAACTGCTGCGGAAGTTGACTGAAATCCACACTTTTGGTATTAAATGCCAATCCGCAAGATATTCCAATAATAGGCTTCATTACTTATTATCCTTGTTACTTTTATGAGTCTTAAATATTTCTCGGGTGATGGCAAGCGACAAAATGATCCTGTTCCACTTCCAAAAGCTCGCAATCCGTAATGCCGCATTTTTCGCTCTTATAAGGACAGCGTGCAGCAAATCGGCAGCCTGGTCTCGGATTAAGAGGAGATGTTACCTCCCCAGTAAGAAGATGATCTTCCCGAACCGCATGAATGTCCGGCACCGGAACTGCAGAAAGCAGAGCATTTGTATATGGATGGTAGCGCTTTGCAAACAAGATGTCGCTGGGTGCATATTCCACCACGCATCCCATATACATAACGAGAATATGATCGGAAATATGCTTTACAACTGACATATCGTGTGTAATAAAAATATAAGTCAGCTGATATTCCTCTTGCAGATCTTGCATCAAGTTTAGTATCTGCGCCTGAATGGAAACATCTAGTGCGGATACTGGTTCATCGCAGACGATTAGCTTCGGCTCCAGTGCTAGTGCTCTTGCAATACCCACACGCTGGCGGCGTCCGCCATCCAGTTCATGCGGATAGGCGTTTGCAATACGCTCGGAAATACCGACCGTATCCATCAGTTTCTTAATTTTGGCGTATATCTCCTGCTTGCTGCCAACCTTGTAAATGAAGAGTGGTTCAGCTATAATTTCCTCGACGGTCATACGGGGGTTCAGGGAAGCAAACGGATCCTGAAAGATCATCTGCATTTGTCGGCGGAGCGACTTCAGTTCACCTTTATTTTTCGGATGGGTAATATCCTCTCCGTCAAAGAGGATCGTCCCCGCTGTGCTTTCCGTTAAATGGATGATCGTTCTTCCTAAGGTCGATTTTCCGCAGCCAGACTCTCCTACAACACCCAGCGTTTCCCCTGCATTAAGCTTGAATGAAACATTTTCAACAGCGTGCAGCTCACCCTTTGGCGTCGAAAAGTATTTGCTCAGGTTTTGAACTTCGAGTAGTGTGCTCATCTTTCACACCCCCTGGATTAATCGGCATTTTACAAAATGTCCCATTCCAATTTCGGACATGGGAACCTCCCCCTCGGAGCAGCAGGGCTGCGCCTGATTGCATCGGTCACAGAAGCTGCACCCCGGCGGAAGGCGAGTAGGGTCAGGCATTAGCCCGGGAATTGGGCTCAGCCGTCGGACATCCTTGACCAGACTTGGAAGGGAGCCAAACAATCCTTTTGTATAAGGATGGGTGGGGCGGTCAAAAATATCTTCCAGAGTCCCATACTCAACAATCTCGCCAGCGTACATAATTGCAACATAGTCACAAAACTCCGCTACAACGCCAAGGTCGTGGGTGATTAGAATCGTTGACGTGTTCATCTGCTCTTTCAGTTCACGCATCATGTGCAGAATCTGCGCCTGAATCGTCACGTCAAGTGCGGTCGTCGGCTCGTCCGCTATCAGCAACTGTGGCTGACACGCAAGCGCGATCGCAATAATGACGCGCTGCTTCATCCCGCCGGAAAACTGATGTGGATATTCGTTATAGCGTTCAGTAGGAATACCGACTGCGTTGAGGATATCTTCCGTACGCTTGATTGCCTCGGCTTTGCTGATGTGGTTATGGAGCAGGAGAACTTCTTCGATCTGAGTTCCAATGGTCATAATAGGATTCAGGCTGGTCATCGGATCCTGATAGATCATGCTCACCTTATAGCCACGGATCTTTCTCATATCGCTGGCCGACTTTTTCAGCAAGTTTTCACCATCAAACATGATCTCGCCTTCAACAATTCGCCCGGGAGGATCCGGGATCATGCGCATGATACTCAGTGCAAGAGTGGTCTTTCCTGCGCCCGTCTCTCCTACAAGACCGATAGTTTTTCCGCGATCAAGCTCCAAGCTAACATGACGCAGCGCCTGTGTCACTTCATTCTCTACCCTATACTGTACCGAAAGATTCTTGATCTCTAATAGTTTTTCACTCATGTCACTCACCTCACTGCTTCAGTCTTGGATCGAGCGCATCCCGTAAACCATCTCCCAGAAGATTGATTCCGTAAATAGCCATCATGATCGCGAGTCCCGGGAACGTTATGACCCACCAGTAGTCACGGAAATACGAACGTCCAGCAGAAAGCATTGCGCCCCACTCGGGAATCGGCTGCTGCACGCCGAGGCCAATAAACGCAAGGCTCGATGCAGAAAGAATCGCTTTTGCAACGCTCATCGTAGCTTGTACAATAATCGGAGCTAAGCAGTTGGGTAATATGTAGCGGAAAATAATGCGAAAATCGCTTGCGCCATTAGAAACAGCCGCCTCAATGTACTCTTGATTACGAGCAGACAGAACAGCGCTTCGCACAACACGCGCATGTCCAGGGACTGCACAGATAGCAATAGCAAACACCATGTTTTGAATTCCGTTCCCTAATGCTGCACAGACCGCAATAGCCAGGAGAATGTTGGGGATAGCCATCATGACATCCATGATGCGCATGGAGATATTATCAATTGCTCCACCGTAGTAGCCAGCAAGGGATCCAATCAGTGTGCCGACCGATACAGACAAAACAACCGCGCTAAATCCGACGGCCAAAGAAATACGCCCTCCATAGAGGATGCGGCTGAGAATATTGCGGCCAAACTGATCCGTACCGAAAGGGTACTCCCAGCATGGTTTGAGTAGACACACCTCATAATTCTGGTAGTCATACCCTTCAGGGGCAAGAGCTCCTGCGAAGAGTGCCCCCAAGATGATCACAACAAGAATGCTTAAGCCTACCATGGCGCGTTTATTTTTGCAAAGGCGCTTCCATGCAGCGTAATACTGACCGTGTCGCTTATTCATTTTTCATGGCCTCCTTTGCAATTCTGGGAGCCTTTTTGCGCACCGCGCCTTCATAGCGGGAGCGAATTCTAGGGTCAATAGCAGCATAGAGCAAATCAACAAAAAGATTAACCATCGCGTGAATAAATGCAATGAACAGGACTGTTCCCTGTACCATGGGATAGTTTCGAACACTAATAGCATCTACTACGAGCTTTCCAAGGCCCGGAATCGAGAAGATCGATTCCGTCAACACCGCGCCACAGAGCATGCTGCCGAAAGAATTCCCGATTACAGTAACAATAGGGATCATTGCATTCCGCAATGCGTGCACATAGCGGATCACTCTCTCAGTCTGTCCTTTGCCGCGAGCTGTGCGGATATAATCCTGTCGGATCACCTCCAGCATGGTCGAGCGAGTCATTCTCATAATATTGGCAGCTGAAGAAGTTCCTATGGTAAGTGCTGGCAGAACCCAGAATTTGAATCCTCCAATACCGCTAGCTGGAAACCATCCAAGGATAACCGAGAATATCAATATATTCAGCAATCCCTGCCAGAAGTTTGGCATGGATACGCCAAGCATGGATACGACCACGGCGCAGTTGTCGAAAAACGTATACTGGTGAACTGCTGATGTTACGCCGCACAAGACGCCCAGAACCATTGCGACAACGATGCTTGCTACAGCAAGCTTGATCGTAGTTGGAAACCGGACAAGGATCTCATCTGTAACAGAACGGCCAGTCGTGTAGGATGTGCCAAAATCGAATCTGGTCACGATGCCCTTTACATAATCGAAATAGCGTACAAAAAAGGGATCGTTTAACCCTAGCTCTTCTTCCTTCATAGCGATTTGTTCTTCTGTTGCGTCATCCGGGAGCAAAAGCTCTGCCGGATTGCCAGGGGTAATATAAACAAGCGTAAATATGATGAGCGTCACCGCAAGGAGAATTGGAATCATCATAAGAATCCGCTTGAGCGCGTACCTAAGCATTGCGGTTTTCTCCTTTCCGTATGAGAGGCAAGCTTTTAGAATCTGCTGGGGAGAACTACTTGCATTCTCCCCAGCAAAAGCCGTTAATTTTCGTAAGCGTAGGTATAAGTCAGGATCGGAATATTTGCCGGACTTGCATCAAAGTCTACCACATTCTTGGAAACGCCGTAGATCTGGCTCGTGAAAGCAATGGGAATGATCAGAACATTATCAATGATGTACTGTTCAGCCTTAGCGTACTTTTCTTTTCTCGCGCTGAAGTCATATTCCTTAGCCGCTTCGGAGATCAAACTGTCCACCATTTCGTCTCTATTGTTAACAACGCCTGAGGTCGAAGTTGTGGAAAACAGCGTACCAATTGCCTGATAAGCATTACCGGTAGTTGCAGTCTGAGCGCTCACCGTGATGTTCGTACCGCCATTTTCCTTGCCCTTCTCACTATAGGTCGCCTTATCATAGACGTTGATCTCGATGTTGATTCCCGCCTTCTCCCACATATTGGGGATCATTGCAGAAATTGCCTCAAAGTCAGCATTGTTCTGCACACGACCAGTCAGCGTAATTCCATCGGGATAGCCGGCCTCGGCGAGCAGTTCCTTGGCCTTTTCAATATTGTACTCGTAAGTAGTGCAAGATGAGTATTCAGGGACACCCTGTGCCACCGGGCTGTCCGCAACAGAACCGAACTCGCCGTAAACAACGTTTTCGATCGTGGCGGCATCTGTGGCGTACGCAAGTGCTTTTCGGACACGAAGGTCAGACGTCAGATCCTTCGTCTGATTCAATCCAAGGAAAACGACCTGATAGCTGGGAACCTTAATGAGCTCCAACTCATCGGAGGAATCAATGCGCGAAGCGTCCATCGTTGAGATCGCCAAAGCAATATCGGTTCCGCCGGTTTCGAGTTCCATGGCACGGTTGCTTTGCTCACTGATGAACTTGAGAGTGATCATAGCAGAAGCGCCTTTCTCACCCCAATAATTGTCATTGCGCTTCAGGACGATGCTTGAGCCGCTTGTCCAATCTCCCAGCGTATAGGGTCCGGAACCGACGGGATTGATGCCATATTCATCCTTGCCAACAGCTTCATAGTATGATTTGCACACAATAGAGCTATAAGAGTGTGTTAAGAAATCATACACCGCAGCAAATGGCTTCTTGAGCGCGATCACGACCGTATATTCATCCTCAATATAGCTGTTCTCGCCGTCAAAGGCAGAGTAGGTCGATTTTGTAGTTGAACCCTCTGTAATGCACTTGATCGTATAGAGGACATCTTCCGCGGTGAGCTTTTCGCCATTGGAGAACATAACATCGTCTCTCAGGTGAAAGCGGATGTGCGTGTCATCAATGGGTTCATATTCTTTGGCAACATTGGGGACAATGTTCCCGTCTGCATCCTTTTTTAATAGGGTATCGTAAATGCAGTAGTTGACGATATAAGCATTGAGTTGACCGACAGCGTGAGGATTCAGGGTAGTCGGCTCGACTGAAAGCGTAACGGTCAGATTCTCCTTGATTTGACGCTCTCCCTGGACGTCCTGATCACCCTCAACAGGCTTTCCTCCACAGGCACACAGGGAAAGCAGCATAATAAGGGAAAGCAAGAATGGAACGATTCGTTTCATGGTAGTTGGCTCCTTTTCTTTGTTATTAATAATCACCGATTCGGTGCTTATTCCGGTTATACTATGGTTTTGACTTGGTAGATTGGATCACAGCACACGACAGCGCCATTTCTTCGCGGATCTGCAACACCGAGCATTCCATCCGCTTCGTCCAACTCAATGGCATTGACTCCACCCATAAAGCGTTCAAATGGTTGCATAGCGCTGCATGCCTGCCCAAGTGATTCAAGCCCGGCCGCTTCGCGCGCGCACCGCATCTCATACTTAAAAAGATTGGAAGTATCATTATAGACGCGAGGGGCAAGAACGGCATCAACAATATTCATGTTGTAATCCACAAGGTTGCTGATCACCTGTATCACCGAGCTGATGATACGGTTTGCGCCAGGAGAGCCTAGAACGGCAAACGGCCTTCCATCCTTGAGCATAATAGAAGGACTCATGGAGCTAAGCGGTTTCTTCCCGGGAGCGACCGAGTTGGCCTTTCCGGGGCCAACTGCAAACCCGCGCATCTGGCAGTTCATGACTATGCCAGTTTCCTGCGGAACAATGCCAGAGCCGAAGAACTGGCTGATCGTTTGTGTCCAGGACACAAGGTTTCCCGCTTGATCGGCAACGGAAAAATGCGTGGTATTCGGAGACTCAAATGCAAATGGGTCTCCCATCGCTGGAATATTGATCCGTCCATACAAGATGTTTCCGGCCCTCTGTGCCGCATAGCTTTTATTCAACAGGCCGCTCAGTGGAAGTTGGGTAAAGGCAGGATCTCCCATGTACGCCGCCCGATCGGAAAATATCATCTTCAATGTCTCTGAGAGGATATGCAGATGCTCCGATGACTGAAATGGAATACTTTGCAGCGGAAAATTCTCCAGAATATTCAGTCCCTCTAAAACGTGGGTGCCACCAGAAGAGGGAGGCGGTGAAGAAAGGATATCGTAACCGCGGTAGGTTCCCTTCAACGGTTCGTATTCACAAACGTGATAACCAGCAAAATCCTCCGCAGTAAACCGCGCTCCATGGCTGTTTAGACTTCTGATCATTTTCTCCGTCAGTTCGCTGCGGTAAAAAGCATCTGGGCCGTTTTCCGCAATCTGCGAAAGCGTTTTCCCAAGTGCCGGATTTTTCAGTATATCGCCCTTTTTCCACGGCTTTTCCAAGTATACATTACCTGGTTCTGCAAACCTCTTCATTTCCGGTATATGCGCGGCAATATCTCCGCTAAGAAGTGAATCGACCATATAGCCATCAAAAGCAAGCTGTATTGCAGGTTCTATTATACGGTGAAGCGGCATTGTTCCGTATTCCTCCAGAATATGGCATATGCCAGCCAGGGTTCCGGGAACGCAAACCGATTTTCCTCCCAACATTTTATCATCGTTCACCAAGGCCCCATTTTCGTCCGTAGCCCAAATGGATGGCTCCGCATATTCGGGAGCGACCTCGCGAAAATCAACGAACACGTTTTTGTTGGAGGCAGCGCAGTGAACTGTTGCAAACCCTCCTCCACCAAGGCCAGACATTTGCGGCTCACACACCGACAAGGCAAGGGAAACCGCAGCAGCCGCATCAAACGCATTCCCACCTTTTTGTAGAATTTCTATCCCGATCTGTGCCGCTTCCTCCCGTGAGGCGGATACCATTCCACACCTGCCGTATTCAGCCATCTTGCTCATAATAGTCATCCTTTGTTATGTTTGAGTCGAAGAGTTGATGCAAATCAACTAATTTTTGGCATAGAAAAGCACAACTACTTATGCTTTTTATGAATTATATCAAAGCAAGGCGTATAAGTAAATTTAATTTCTTTTAGTATTCATTAATCAAAAATTAACGCTTTACAAAGTACACATAGGCACTTACAATAGGTGTAGTAATAAGCAACAAGGAGAGTAGTGCCATGGAGTTAACTCAGCTACGCTATTTTCAGGCTCTGGCACAGAACGGAAACCTTACACAGACTGCAAAAGATTTGTTTATATCAGCTCCGGCACTTAGCACCTCTATTGCACGGTTAGAGGAAGATATCGGTGTGCAGCTTTTTGATCGTGTAAAGGGCCGTATGTATCTGAATGATTGCGGAAGGTTGTTTCTCCATTCGGTGACAGAATCTCTTTCAACCCTTGATTTTGGGAGCAAGCAAACACTAGAACTGTCTCAAGCTGGTGGTCGGCATCTTTCGCTAATTACCACAAACCAAACGATATGGAACGGTATGATCGCCGAATTTATGCTGGAGCATCCCGAGATTCATATATCAGTGCTAAACGCTACCGGCAGTTTGTTCAAGCAGCACGGGGTCCTCAGCAACGCCGACTTGCTGCTGACCGTCGATAATGACATATATCAAAGAGAAATGGAGTGCAAGCCTCTCTTTACTGACAACTCCGTTATGGTAAGCTTGCCCATTGGACATCCGCTCGATGATCGTTCCAGCGTTAAATTGATCGAGTTGGAAAATGAACGCTTCATCTTTCCGCCTCACGGTTTTGGACTGAATAAACTGTATTACCGCCTATGTAAAAATGCAGGATTCGAGCCAAATGTTATCGCAGAGTGCAGCTATGTGCTAATGTCATATTTGCATCAACGGGGATTCGGAATCGTATTTACTTCAAAAAGAGGATCACAATTTGATGTGTTCAGTAACACTGTCACCATCCTTGTAGAGGACGCCATAAACGACACCGCTTTAGCACAGTATATATATTGGAAAAAGCAGAGCAAGCTCAGCACAGCGGCGGAGGCTTTTCTGGAGTTTGCACTGAAATATTACTGTTAAAGTTGGGCCAAATCTCCATCGCTGATACATATTGTTTTCACCGCATACAGCCCGCGTCATTCATTCGAAAGTCGGCGATAATGTGCATGGTGGGCCCTGAGCCTTTTGCAATCAGCTGCCAAGGCAATGGTCGCGCCCAATCAAGCATTCAGAATACGGACGATTGAAACTGAGCGGCAACGCATAATAAATCGAGTCGAAACATCTACCTCTTCTCCACCGCTTGAAAGCAATAGCAAAACTGTTTAATAGAATATTTTAAATCGTAATCACCTATAATCGCCGCGCTCTATATCGTCTAGTCATCTTTACGCAGGAGACTTCGCCATGAAAAAAAGAATATCATGTATGCTTCTTTCCCTGATTATGTTTTTCTACCTTGTTCCGCCGACGAATGCATTGAACAACGAGGCAATTCAGGCAGCAGACGCACTATACGAGTTAGGGTTCTTCAAAGGAACAGGGAACGATCCTGACAGGACGCCGAATTTCGGCCTCGACCGGGCACTCACCCGCGCGGAAGCCGTAACGATGCTGGTACGACTTCTGGGCAAAGACGAGGCAGCAAAGGCCAGAATCTGGGATACGCCCTTTACTGACGTATTAGACTGGGCAGAACCCTATGTGGGTTATGCCTATGCCAACGGGCTGACCAATGGCACAGGGGCCACCACTTTTGGCAGTTCCGATTCTGTAACAGCCTCCCAATACATTACCTTCGTCCTATGTGCACCGGGCTATGAAAGTGGCAAGGACTTTCAGTGGGATAGAGCGTGGGAGCTCTCCGATGAGCTTGGTCTGACAAATGGCACCTACTCCGCGATCAAAAAATTTACCCGAGGAGATGCCGCAATAATCTTCCATGCGGCATTGTCTGGTTATATCAAAGACGCTCCACAGACATTGAAAGAATACTTGTTGGCAGACGGTGCTATCCGCGCATGGCACGAAGTGGATTCATCTGGCAATCTAGCCCTCAGGACCAGTCTGTGTTCCAACGCACAGAGTGGCTATTCCATTTTGATTAAGCTCTGCCATGGAAACGGAAACTTTGATTATGACAGTCAGAGCAGTTTTGACAGCCAGATTCAATATAAATATACTTCCGCATTATCTTATATGGATAATGGCAGCAGCGTTGTGCGAGAAGATGTTTACGTGGTGATGACAAAATAATCTTTGTTCTGCACCAGCTTCAAAAGGTCATCGTAGACCGGCTTGGGCGCATCCTGATAGCGGTTGATGTAGATATACCGGCTCCAATAGGCCCAATGCTCCTCCGGCGTGGCAAAGGGATAAAAGCCGCCGCTGTACATATCCTGAATGCCGTACTTCTGAGCAAAATCGGAGAAATGCTGTTCAAACCGTTCGCCGGTGTAGGTGAAACCTGCCGCCGTAGACAGGCCAGAACCCGCACCAATTACCACGGCATCACAGTCCTGTAATGCTGCTTTCAGCCGTTCCATCGGCTCAGAGCAACTTTTCATAGATGGCTTTGTCCAAATCTTTAAAAACATTGAAGATCTCCTTCTTCACACTGGTTTGCTTTTTGAGAAATTCTTTGACGGTCTGCACTGCAATCTCCGCTGCCAAGTCATTGGGAAAATGAAATTCTCCCGTGGAAATACAGCAGAATGCCACGCTTTCCAAGCTGTTTTCCGCTGCCAGCTCCAGGCAGGAGCGGTAGCAGGAAGCCAGCAGTTCTTTGTCCTTTTTTGTCACGCGCCCGTCGATGATCGGCCCGACCGTATGTAGCACATAGCGGCAGGGTAGATTGAACGCAGGAGTGATTTTTGCTTGACCGGTGGGTTCCGGATAGCCCTGCTGTTCCATCAATTCTTCACCGGCAAGGCGGAGTTCTACGCCCGCATAAGTGTGAATGGCGTTGTCGATGCAGCGATGGTTCGGAATATAGCAGCCGGTCATGCCAGAGTTTGCCGCATTGACGATGGCATCGCACTTCAGCGTCGTAATATCGCCCTGCCAGAGATACAGTCCCGGCTGCATGGGTGTCAGGTCGGCAACATCGGTGATACCCTTTGCGGCGGTTTCGCCTTGCAGGTATGCGTCCTGTGTTTGCAGAAAGTCCGCGCCAACACTCTGAGGTGTGCGAATATTCATCAGCCCCCGCAAAAGCTGGCGCTGGCTCTCCGGCTCTGCCGGAATACTCAAATCCCGATATTCCGGTCTCTCTTTCAAAAGCGACTGGATGAGAAACAGCCGCCGCTGTGCTTGGGTCATTTTTCCACCACCTTAACGAAACGATTTTATAAAGGATGCGGCGGCCCTCCCTTTCGGTGTGGCCGCCGCGTGTTTCTTAGAACTCGTATGGGGGGTTGCCGGAGAAATCAGCAATGACGCCGTGGGCATTATCCAGATAGAACACCTCGAAGATGGGGTTAGTCGCCTCGCCGTACTGACCCTTCACGATGGGATTCTGGATGCACATCTCCTTGGCAGTCATGTTGTTCTCAAACACTGCCTTACCGTGCAGACGGATCCATGCGTATTCCGGGCTGGAAACGGAGATCTCACCTCCGGGTTCTCCTGCATATCCTTGTAGACATCCTTGGTGTTGTTGGTGCAGAACCACAGCTTGCCGTCCAGTTCGCCGGCGAACATGAAGGGGCGGCACTTTGCCTTGCCGTCACGACCGACAGTAGCAAGATACTGCACAGGGTTGGCATTCAGAAATTCTACGACTTTGTTCATGATAAGTACCTCCGTAATTTGTTGTTTTCTCTTGATGCTTTGATTGTAATATGATTTGTACGACTTGTGAAGTACGCACAATATTGTGGTATGGTTACCTCCGGGTAACAATTAGAACTTGCCGTTCTGATTCTGCCAAGTGGACTGATCCGCGATGGTCTCCATTACGTCCCAATGCTCGGCGATCTTGCCGTTTTCGCCAAAGCGGAAGATGTCAAAGGCGATCTGCTCACCGGCACCGGCAAAATTGTAAATCGTCTGCAAGAACACCTCGTCGCCGTCCTCAAAAGCGCGGATGTTGTTCACTGTGGTTTTTACATCGGCGGATGTCAGATATTCCACGGAACCGATGAAGGCATCCGCACCGGTGCCGTATGCCAGATTGTGTTGGATGTAACCATCCGCCAACAGGCTGCGGGCGGTGTCCGTATCGCCGGTGGCAAAGGTGTTGATGAGCGCCAGCGCCTTTTCGGTCTGGGTCTGTTCCTGCTGGACAGGCGCCGTCTGCTGAGTGTTTTCAGCGGGGGTTGGGTAACAGCGTCCTTGGAGCCGCAGCCGGTGAGAGCCGTGCCGAGCATGGCAAGAGCCATCGTGAGAGAAAGGATTTTTTCATTTTGAGTGACCTCCTTGGTGATTGGGCTTGCTTTCGTTTGCCTCTGGCGTTATAGTAATACCGTAGCTCCGATTCGTAAAGTAAGCACAATATTGTGCCGTAGTTACTAAATGGAAACTAATAGGTAGTTACCAGAAAGAAACGATTGCGCCGTTACTGTGTTTTCCGGCAATTTGGCGCTTGAAAAAATTTTGTGGAGGGTTTCAAATATGAGCGAAATGACCGTGAAAGCCGCTCTCCCCGCCTGCCCTGTGGAGACCACGCTGACCCTCATCGGGGATAAGTGGAAGGTGCTGATCCTGCGGGACCTGATGCCGGGAACAAAGCGGTTTGGCGAACTGGAAAAGCCCGTAGGCAATGTGTCCCAAAAGGTCTTGACCACCCAGCTCCGGGCAATGGAGGAAAACGGGCTTGTCCGCCGTGAGGTCTACGCAGAAGTGCCGCCGAGAGTGGAGTATTCGCTGACGGAACTCGGTAAAAGCCTGAAGCCCATTCTGGATTCCATGTGGACTTGGGCCGAAGACTACAAAAAGCGGCAAGGATTGACAGACGCGTGAAATGGCTCGCTTTGAAAGCCGCCTGTGAAGCGATCCTGACCCAGTTTTGACCCAGAATGGAATTGGAACGGGCAGGGCTGGACGGAAACAATGGAAAACCCACCGAACGAACGGTGGCAAAAGCACAAATCGGAGCCGAAACGACTCCGATTTGTGCTTGAGACTGCCTCATAACCCGGAGGTCGCAGGTTCAAGTCCTGTCTCCGCAACCATCTTGAGTGACCAAAATGGATACACTCACCTGAAACCCCTGAGAAATCAGGGGTTTCAGCGTTTTTATGCCCTGTTTTTTCGAAGCGTGTTTTATAGATACACAAGGGCATTTCAGAGCATTAGGCAGGACTTGAACTAAATTCTCGGCTGATTTGGCTGCTTTATGGTGGGCTTTACGCTCTCGGATACTTTTTATTGCTCGTCTTTCCTAAATAATTTGAAACTTTTTATTGAAGAGGCTGGTATCACATTTTGATACCAACCTCTTTTCAGTTTATCAAATCCTTAGGGCGGAGATAAGCATCCAATGAACACAGAAGCTGTAATCTGTCCCCTTTGCGGTGCAATCAACAAAGACCTCTAAGACCGGATGCATATCGGTAAGGTAGTCAGCACACAATGAAGTATGGGACAAGGACAGGTTACACATCCCGCAGTGCGTTCGGTGTTGACAGAAGGCGGGAAAGCTGGTATAATACGCAAAAAGAGGAAATCAAAAGCAGGAAATTTGTGCAGTTCCCCCTATTGGGAGGCAATCTGATTGGATAACTTGCATTCCGTCTTTGTCATCGGTGAGTCGCGCACCAATGCCGACAATGCCATCACAAAGATGTACGGCACCTTTTATATGGCGTTCGAGGTCGAGGAAACGACCTTTGAAATTCTGGACTTCAGCTGCACGCACACGATCGCCACAACGCAGGACTTCCTGCGCAGGCTGTTCCTCGGTCAGACGTTCCCTGAGGTGGACAACTGGCTGGAGGATGCGCTGAACCGCCGCTACGGCGGCTCCTCGCGCAAGGCTGTGCTGGTCGCCTACCGTGACGCACTCAAGCGCTGGCGGCTGATGACCGGAAACGAATGAGAACAATCGCATAGCTGCTTCACGACTGTCTGCCACCGCTCGCCGCGATGGCGTCACAGCTGAAACCCAGCAGAATTGGGCCGCCTTTGGGGATCTGGTTTTGTTGGGCTTTTTTGTTTTTAAACGGGTCGGTACCACCCGTTTGAAAAATATATTTTTTAGAGGAGAGAAAAAGTATGTTACCTGCTATTCAAAACGGCTTTACCTTCATCGCGTTTCTGATGTTTGTAGCCGGCGGCCTGCTGGCGCTCGAAAAATACGCCAAGTGGAAGATCTTCAACTATATGCCCCCGCTCGTTTGGATCTATCTGCTCAACATGGTGTTCTGCACGATGGGCCTGTTCAATTCCGACGCGGTCTCGTCGGCCTACGACAGTCTGAAGAACAATCTGCTGTATGCAATGATCTTCGTCATGCTGCTGCGCTGCGACTTCCGCAAGCTCGCCAAGCTCTCCGGCCGCATGATCGCCATCTTCCTCGGCTGCTCCGTCACGCTCGCGATCGGCTTCATCATCGGCTTCCCCATTTTCAAGAGCAGCCTCGGCGGCGGTGAGACCATCTGGGGCGCAACGGCCGCTCTGTACGCCTCCTGGGTCGGCGGCTCTGCCAACATGGCCGCCATGCAGGACGCGCTTCCCGTCGACCCCGGCGCGTATGCCTGCGCGCTCACGCTTGATACCGTCTGCTACTCTGTGTGGATCGCCCTTCTGATCTTCATGGTCCGCTACTCCTCCAAGTGGGACAAGTCCGTTAAGGCGGACACCTCCAAGCTCTCCGCGATCGCCGATGTCGCCAACGAAGAGGTCGAGAAGGAGAAGAAGGCTAAGGCGACCTCGGGCGACTGGGTCTGGATAATCGGCCTTGCTCTCATTGTTTCCGCGCTCTCTCAGTGGGTCGGCGCGAAGATGGGCGCCGGTTTCGCCGGTATGGGACTCAAGATGTTTGATAAGGGTACCTGCACGACTCTGTTCGTCACGGTCCTCGGTCTCGTCTGCGCCATAACTCCGCTCGGCAAGCTGCCCGCCGCGAATGAGCTTTCCAGCGTTCTTCTCTATGCCGTTGTTGCTCTGCTTGCCACGCAGGCGCCACTGAACGCTCTGATCGAGGCTCCGATGTGGGTCGTCTACGGTGTGTTCGTCCTCGTTCTCCATGTTGTCGGTATGTACATTCTCTCCAAGCTGTTCCATTGGGATCTGTGCATGGTCTCCACAGCGTCGGTCGCCAACATCGGCGGTCCGGCCTCCGCGCCGATCATCGCCGTCGCCTACAATCCCAACTATGCCGGTATCGGCGTTCTGATGGGCATCTTCGGCCAGGCGATCGGTAACTTTGCCGGTCTCGGCATGGGCTGGCTGCTCAACCTGATGGCATGAGCTCCCTGCCTCTTCCACGGAAAAGAGAGGACCTGCCCGCAGCAGGCAGGTTCTCCTCTTCCCCAGATCAACGGGAGGTCTATCCATGAACAGCAACGATAATCTGCGCTTTCTGAATGTCGGCCTGCCGGACGACATTGCAAGGCGCAAGGCATGGGGCGACTTTGAGGGAGCCATACGGCTCATCGACCGCCGCCTCGCGCAGGATAACATTCCCGATGCGCTGCGCGCCTGCCTGACGGCAGAGCGTGAGATCATGCGGCGCATCCCCGCAGACTACCCGCTCACACGCGCCGACGCGCTCGCCGAGGTACGCGCGCACATTCCCGACTTTACAGAGGCGGAGTTTGACGAGCGTATGGACGCGGGCAAGATCGGCTGGCTGTACATCGGCGGCGAGATGCGTTTTTTTGACCGCTTCTTTTCCGCCATGTGCAAGGCCGAGCCCGCTTTCGCCGCGCGTGCGGGCGTGAAGCTGTACGGCGTGGAAAGCGTGACGGCGGAGGAGGGCGAGGGCCGTCTTGACCGTGTCCACCGGCGGATGCGCGAAAACGGAAAGATCGCAAACCGCATCCGCATTCGCGCGAGCGTACGCGTGAAGGACGAGGTCTTCACGCCCGGTATGTTTGTGCGCGTCCACCTGCCGCTGCCCGCCGCCTGCGAGCAGCAAAGCGACATCCGCATCGAGGCGCTCTATCCCCCGAACGGGCGTCCCGCACCGGAGGACGCGCTCCAGCGCACCGTGTGCTGGGAGGAAACGATGACGGAGAACCACGAGTTCTCGGTCGAATACTCCTATGTCCACACGGCCCGTTATCACGATGTTTCCGCCATCGAGCCGGACGCGGCACAGCCCTGCTTCGACACAGGCGAGGAGGCGCCGCACATCATCTTTACGCCCTATCTCCGCGCGCTGGTCCAAGCGCTGACGGAGGGCGTGGACAGTCCGCTGGAGAGGGCGCGTATTTTCTACGACTTCATCACATTGAATATGAAGTATACCTTTATGCCCGCCTACTTCATTTTGGAAAACATTGCCGAAGCCGCGGCACGGAGCTACACGGGCGACTGCGGCGTATTTGCGCTGCTGTTCGTCACGCTGTGCCGCTGCGCGGGCATTCCCGCTCAATGGCAAAGCGGTCTGACCGCCGAGCCGGACTTCTGCGGCGGTCATGACTGGGCGCGCTTCTACATTGCGCCCTACGGCTGGCTCTACGCCGACCCAAGCTACGGCATCGCCGCCGTGCGCGCCCGGAACGAGACACGCCGCCGGTTCTACTTCGGCAATCTCGACGCCTACCGCATGGTGGCAAACAATGCGTTTCAGGCGCCGTTTACCGTTCCAAAGCAGCACTGGCGCGCCGACCCTTATGACAATCAGGTCGGCGAGATCGAAACAGCGGAACGCGGACTCGGCTACGGCGAATTTGAACGCAGCAAGGAAGTTCTTCTCTGCGAGGAGCTTCCCCTCTGACCCCAAGCAAAGAAAGGAAGCTTGATTTATGAATAGCTATGGATTGATCGACCTGCATTGCGACACGCTGGCAGAATACTGGAAATACGCACACACCGGCAATCCCGATACGCTGGACGACCCCGGCCGCGTGCTGTCGCTGTCCAATATGCCGAAGGATGTCCACTGGGCGCAGTTCTACGCCGTGTTCATCCCCGACGAGGAGCGCGGGCAGGCCGCCATCGACTACTTTGAAAAGAACCGCGCGAATTTCTACCGCCAGATGGAGAAGTTCGGTGACCGCGTCGCCCCCTGCCGCAACGCCGACGATATGGAGAAGGCCTGGGCGGCGGGCAAGACCGCCGCGTTCCTGACCATTGAGAACGGCAGCGCGCTCGCCGGCGACCTTTCCCGCGTCCACACGCTCGCCGAGCAGGGCGTGCGTGCCATCACTCTGACCTGGAACGGCGAGAACGAGCTCGGCTCGGGCCACACCACGGACCACGGCATGAGCGAGTTCGGCAAGTCCGCCGTGCGCGAGATGGAAAAGGAAAACATTCTGGTGGATGTGTCCCACCTCAACGACCCCGGCTTCGCGGATCTGCTGGAGGTCGCGACGAAGCCTTTCGTCGCCACGCACTCCAACGCCCGCGCGCTGTGCAGCCACAAGCGCAACCTGACGGACGACATGATCCGCGAGATGGTGCGCCGCGACTGTCTGATCGGTCTGAACTACTTTGTGAAGTTCCTGCGCGACGACGGCGACGTAAAGAGCCTTGACGATCTCTACCGCCACGCCATGCACTTCTTCGAGCTGGGCGCGCGGAAGAATCTCGCCCTCGGCTCGGACTTCGACGGCTCCGTGCTGCCCGAATGCCTGAATACGCCCGCCAAGGTCGCCTCGTTCTACGAATACCTGCTCTCCCGCGGCATTTCGCAGGAGGACGCGGACGGCGTCTTCTACAAGAACGCACAGGCGTTCTTCCGCAAGAATCTTCGGTGACCGCAAGGGCGGATAGCTTATACGACAGAAAGGCCGACGTTTTCCCCGTGAAAACGCCGGCCTTTTCTTGGCGCCTTCCGGCGCCAATCACAGAGGGGCGGCCCGATGGG